>OBWL01001256.1_pt1 | contig 16202 bp, 17 predicted proteins | sample 1538061 | NCBI WGS metagenome assembly OBWL01 (sample SAMEA2580085, study PRJEB22360) | human gut metagenome | biome: human gut; feature: human-associated habitat; material: faeces | place: Denmark | collected 2008/2010
GCTATTGAGGAAGCATAAGCAATATAGGATAATATTTGATTTAGGCTGTAACGAACTGTTTATCAGGCGTTACAGCCTAAGTTGTTTTTAGGCGGTTCGTACATTTGTCCGCAAAAAATGAGCCAAATAAACGGTACTTGCATACACCACGCATACACTTTTGAACAGTGGCGCATACACCAACGCATACACCATTTAATAATTTATAAATCAATCTGATATGGCAACATTTAAAGTAGTCGTAAGAAAAAAGAGAGCTGACGGATTTTATCCAGTGTACATTCGTGTTGTCCACCGTTCAAGAATGGGTTATATTAAAACCGATAAACTCATTACGGACAAGCAAATCACCAAGAATGGCGAAATCAAGGATATTGTGGTCAATGAGTATTGTTCACGAGAAATCCTACGCTATAGCGATATGATAAATCGTAAGGATGTCTCAAATTATTCTGTTGCTGAACTAATTGAATTTCTTATCCATTCAGATGAAGAAATATGTTTTAGTGACTATGCAACAAAGTTCATTAACCGTATGGCCTCTGAAGGACATGAACGTAATGCTAAGAACTATCGTCTGGCTGTAAACCACCTCGAAAGATATTTGGGAACAACCAGAGTGATGTTTACTCACTTGTCATCTTCTGTTTTGACAAGATGGATTAATAGCCTTTCGTTGACGAACAGGGCGAAAGAAATGTATCCGACTTGTTTAAGACAGATATTCAAAAGGGCACTTATAGAGCTGAACGATGAAGAACGTGGTATCGTGCGAATCAAATACAATCCTTGGTTAAAGGTATCTATTCCTAAATCTGACAGTACGGTTCAAAGGGCCATCAGTGCAGAGGCATGTAGGGAATTCTTCAATCGCCCCCTACCGGAAACCAAAATGATTTCCTCTCTTCCGGAACTGGGCCGAGACGTGGCACTCCTATCTTTGTGTCTGGGTGGAATAAACACCGTAGATATTTTTGAGCTTAAAAAAGAAAACTACAAGGATGGTATTATCGGATATAAAAGAGCTAAGACAAAGCACAGCCGGAAAGACGAAGCCTATATTGAAATGCGCGTGGAACCGTTCATTCAGGCCACATTTGACAAATATCTTTCAGACGAGAATGATGAATATCTTTTCAAATTCCATAAGCGTTACAGTAACCCGGACAGTTTCAATGCCAACGTTAATATTGGAATCAGAAAGATATGTGCCGATATGGGAATGAAGAAGGAGGATTACTACTGTTATTACACTTTCCGTCATACATGGGCTACAATTGCCCAAAATGACTGTGATGCCAATCTGTATGAAGTTGCTTTCGGTATGAATCACAGCCATGGACTGAATATAACAAGAGGCTATGTCAAGATAGATTTCACTCCTGCCTGGGAACTCAATGCAAAAGTGATTGACTTCATTTTCTTCAGCAGCAAGAAGAGCAAGCAAGGCAAGGCACGTGACTTCGAGACACCGGCAGACAAGATGTTCCGCATCACAAAGAAGATGATGATCTATGGCCGTGCATATTTCAAAGGTGACGTAATCGGTGAAATAACAGATATTGGTTTCAGTAATGTGGACCAAGTTATCGACAGACTGGTTGAACAGTTACCTAAGGATATCCCTACCGGATGTATGGTTCAGTTCCGTCTTATGAATTGTGATTCCAAGAAGGAAGTTGTATATGAAAGAAGCAAGGGAAAAGGTTTCATGTAATCGGCAAAACTGAACAAGCCATTAACACAAAGGGAGGATTCTACTTATCTTTATCAGAACCGTACCATTTATCATATTGGTGCGGTTCTTTTCTATTTGTCCAGTTGGTTCCAGGGCATGATTTCACGACCTATAACTATGGCAAAGACAAGTACGATAAGCTTCCATATAAGTATGACAGTCTTCTTTACTAGCCATACAGCCAGACGTATGGAAATCCTCAAAAGCCAGAATACCAGCTTCAGGAGCAGCATACCGATAATAAGTACCGGCAGCAGATATATAATCAACAGCAGTTCAAACATGATGTATAATATTTATGAGTATAAGAGCTTATTAATTATATAAATATACTAAAAATCAATGAGATACAGAAATTTACGCAACACTATTTTCTTGTTGTTCGAGTAAATTTTTACTGATTATCAGTGCTATATCACCATGATAATAAAGCATCTCTAGACTCTGAAAACGAGGTTGTTCTGTCTGAATGTTTCTGCAATACAGTTCAGATAAAATAAAATTTCCCGATAGCCATTTCATCAGCTGAATCAGCTACAAGATTATATTTTCCCTTTTATTGGGATTCCAATAACTTAGATAAGCAGGTTACTTTTACCATACTATCATGGTATCGGGACTACATATTATATTGGATATAGGTTTTATGAGAACAATATCCATTTATCCTGTATAACTACATCTTGTGTGTTTTTGAAACTTTGGTTTATCCAACCGAAGAATGTAAAACATTGCTTTCTGACTACCGAAATTAGTATAATTCAAAGATTAAATAACACTTGTAGCATCTGTTTCTGAATACACGGGAATTGGTTTCAAAAGTCTTAGAAGTTTATATAACAATAATCCGCTATATGGATATTCCAAAACAACCGGATGCTACAGCACATGGTAAGCCGGAATATGCCTCCAAAGAATTGTGTTGCAGATTTCGGTTTGCAACAGTTTTCTCCGGTAAATTTGGGTGTAATAATCATTCCCGGATGGCATCGTTCTGCCGTGCAGAGTTTTCCAAGCAAGTTGTACTTTTGTGGCCACAAAACTCCGTTTCGTACTCACAAAAGTAACTTGCCGAATGCTGGCGCATCGGAGCGGCTGGCCGCTGTTTCGCATGGCGAAAAATGGTCCGGGAAACCTAACCACCAATGTATCCAAGTATGAAGAATCAGAGAACCAAGTACATCAAGGTAAGGATGACACCGGAGGAAGTACAACAGTTTAAGGAGAAATCTGCCTCCTATTCATCCGTGAGCCATTATATACGATCGGCACTGGCAGAGTATTCAAATATCGGGACCAAAAGGCAGCTCGAACTGATGAATGATCTCGGTCTGTTTTACCGGAAATATCAGAATGAACTTTCCTGGGCTGGAGGAAACCTTAATCAGTCGGTTAAACGTGCCAATGAACTTGCGGTAGCCGGGTTACTCGCACCCAGCTATATTCAGGAAGTTCTGTTACCGGTTATTCTTGAAACTCAGGAAACATTGAACCGAATAAAGAAAGACCTTGATTCTCTGACACAGAAAGCTGTCAGAATCTGAATTGCAGATTACACGGTATTCAATCACTTCAGATATTATTATTGTGTAACCGTAGATTAATGAGTTTGAAGTTTTTCGGTTACTCAGTCACTTAAACCATGATAAATTAGGATTCAATATGATAGCAACCATATTACCGGGAAGTGCGAACTTCCATGCTGTCGGTTACAATGAACACAAAGTCTCGAAAGGTGTTGCACGGCTTATCGAGATTCAGAATTTTGGTTCACTCGGAACATTTCATAAGCCTACCCCGAGTGAACTAGTCGGTTATCTCCAGAAATACAGTTCACAGAACAGCAGAATCAGGAAACCTCAGTTTCACGTGGCCGTATCATGTAAGGGTCACGAAATGTCGGAATATGAGTTGCTTGACTTTGCTCACCAGTATCTCAAGGAAATGGGATACGGAGAATCCGGTCAGCCGTTGCTTGTTTACTCCCATTATGACACGGAGAATACCCATCTTCATTTTATTACTTCGAGGGTAGCACCTGACGGAACAAAGATTCAGCACAGCCATGAGCGCAGACGTTCCCAGGAGGTAATAGACCGTATTCTTGGTAACGATAGGAAAAAGAAAACGGAAGATGACATTAATGCTGCCAGACAGTACACATTCTCTTCATTTGCCCAGTTCAAGGCAATAATGGTTTCCATGGGATATGAGGTATATCAGAAAGATGAGAATGTGTTCGTCAAGCATGGTGGAAAGGTTCAGAAGGACATTCCTTTGTCTGAAATAGAAAGCCTGTTCAAGAGCGGTTATCGGGAAAGGGCACGTTGCCGTCAGCTGAGAAGTATATTAAAGAAGTACCGTGACGTAAGTTCCAACAAGGAGGAACTGCAGAAGGAACTGAAAACGAAGTTCGGTATTGACATTGTGTTCTTCGGCAAGAAGGATGCACCATACGGATATATGATTGTTGACCATACTAACAGGACTGTCATAAATGGTGCAAGAGTCTTGGCTGTCGGAGAACTTCTTGACTTTGCAACTCCTGAAGAGCGTTTCAATCGTATTGAGAACTACATTGACCAGCTGCTTGGTCTTAATCCTAAAATTACGCAAGCTGAAATATACAGCAAAATCAAGAAACAGCGTGCTTATATCAAGAAAGGTATCATCTATTTTGATGGACAGAGCCGCCCGTTAAAACCTTTTATGGCAGAAGCTATTGACCGTAACAACCGTATAGCCATGGTTGAGATGTTCAGCCCGGCTAATGAAGCTGAACGTGATCTGCTCTGCAAAATCTTCAAAGTATCCCGGACTGATTTGGTGGATATATCTCCGAAAAGAACCCACTACCATACTGATGCTGTGAACCGTCTGCGTGAGATATTCAATGATGAAACGGTTTCATCTGTCAGGGGCAGACTGCATGAAGAAGGCTTTACTATCCGTCAGGAAGAAAATGCAACTTACGCCATTAATTTCAAGCAGCATATAATTATAAATCTTACTGAAGAAAACTTTAATCTTGACCGGCTAAAGAAACAGTCTGTGAAGCAAATTGAACGGCAAAAATACCAGCAACAAACAAAGTCGACTTCACATTTCTCTGGCAAGACCAAGCTGCGTGATGTAGGTTGTGGCAGTCATGGCGAGAAACGTGAGTGGGAAGTTGGACAGAAAGGTAGCTATGATGATATTGATGACGGACGTTCAATTAATAGATAACAAGATACATTTTACCGAAAAGTACGTCAATAGTAAATAGTGAGACCGTAATTCAAACTGTGTCAATCCTTAACGAGCCTGATTATCTCAAATTTTACTTTCGGATAAACATCTGAAAATCAGACACATTTGAAGTAAAATTGAACTAAATGAATGACAAGCTAAAGGGTTAACACAGTTCTATTTACGAAGCCGTGAAATACACAAAACTACATAAGTACTTACAAGAACAATATCTAATTATCCATAATGCTTTTTTTCTTTAAAATGGAAAGGTATTCGTCATTAATCGGATAAGAAGAAATTAATTCCCCGTCATCTAGTTTACAAATTACTAGCCATTTTTTTACTGGAGTTATGCCATCTTTATCATATCCAATAGGAATATCATATGTTTTGTAATAATAAATACATTTTTTTTTAATGACGTTTCCATTCTTTATAACATCTTTAATACCTTTAATTAGCTCGTCACTACTTGAAATGGAAAAATAAGATTTATCATACAGTGGAGATGTGTGTCTTAATAAAATGTGTACAAACCTGTCAAGACTCAACTCCTTAGGTATTTCAGTAGTTATACTCTGTATAGACTTATCTATTTTATCTATTATTTTTATCCTCTCTTCTCTACTTAACTCTCTCCCTTCTTTAGGGAGCATCTTTTTTAGTTCCTCTAGCCTGCTATACTCTTTATCTGTTAAAATCTCTCCTTTCCTAACTTTTTTCATCAAATTATCTCTCTCTTTAACAAGAAAAAATTCTACATAATGATCAATTTCATTCTTTACCTTTCTTGGTACTGCACTCGAAAATTTATTAGCATATTTTATGCATAGACTTTCAGAACCAGCAGATAGTATCTTGGATGTAGGAAGAGCAGCTATTGATTTTGCTGACATCGAGATTTTAGGATTAATAACAGAACGCTTTGCTCCATATCTGACTGAGGTTTTAGTTCCATTCTTGGAAGTTGTCTTAATCACCTTAGATGTAATTGCTTTTGCAGCCTGTTTAATTGGATATGTTATTTGTGAATACCCATTTATGGTAACTCCCAAAAATAACAAAACAATGTATAAATATATTCTCATATAATTTTTCATTTGCTTTTATTTATTATTAAGGTTATAATCCTGGCGTTTTCCTGTTGCAATATATCTAGAACATTATTTAAATAGGCTTCTATCTCCACAGATATTTGCGCATATAAATATTCTGTCTGATTATTTATAAAATAATCTTCTTCATCAGTTGAATCACCTATTCCCCATCCTAATTGGAAACCGAATAAATAAGGAGCAGCTGGAGGAAATAATAATTCTACAGCCATACCTCCAACATTTATGCCAAAATCACATGCAACAGATGAAAAGTTTTCTTCCACAGTGTTACGCATAACCCTAAAACTGGGTTCTAGTTTAATATGAATGACAGAATCGGTTATCGCACTTTTGATGTCTTTATCTATAAAATATTTAAGGAAAGTATTCCTGTTAACAATAAAATTTTGAAATTCAGAAGTAATCTCTTTATTCAATAAGTTAGAATAATGTTTTTGTCTATTATATTTCCCCCAAAGTTTCGTAAAGGTCTTATTCGTATTTTCCTTTCTCTTGAATATGTTGTTCTTCAGACTATTTAATCCACCAAGAAATTCATCAAATAGATCTGTCATATCTTTATTCAATGATATCTGGATCTGCGGTAGTAATTTTTCTAATTTTGAGGAAACACAGGATATTAGTTCATCGCAGGGAATATAAAGCAAATCCTCAAGTTTATTTTGATATTCAAAAAGAACTTCTTCGTAATATGTACTCCCTTGAAATGATGGAACTATATAGGCCAATTCTTGAAGAGAAAATGCCGGTAATTGAGGTAGAATAAATTCTTCCACCACAAATGGAATCATAGTGGTATCTTCCTCATGCAATATTGTATGAGCTATTTCAACTACATCTCTACTTAGAACCATTTCTATCTTTTTCGACTGCATGGATTCTATTTTCTTTTTTAAAATATTGTTATCTGAGAAGATTTCAAGTTGTGCCATCTTATCCAATTCCCCGTAAAAAAAGTCAGAATAATTCAGTTGTGATGCAACAGACACTATATCATCTTGACACACCTGAAATGACATGTATAATCTATTAAGTTCATCAATACTTTCTTTTAATAACTCTGTATGATGCTCTCTATAAATGTATTTCCAAACACTCTCTCTTAAAACCTCGTTTTCTTGAAACATTATTTTTAATCTCTGATATTCGTAAAGAGAGAAAAATACATTTATGACCTCATTTTCTTTCAGCTCTATATGTTTACTTAAAAAATCAGAAGCTCCAATCGTATCTTGTTTTTCTATCAGTTTTGTAAATTTTTTTATATCTTTCTTCGATGGTTCCCGGGAATATAATGAGTAAGATGTACCCATTAATATGAATATAGCAATTATGTATCTCATTGTTTTTATTTTACATGTAAATGTTTTTCCTTATAAATTGGGCTCTTTTACAAAAGTCGATATTCCCTTATCTTTACTTAGATATATATCAATAAAGCTAGAAGAATACAATAAGGACTTTATAAATTAATTTTGTATACAAAAATAAGTCTTTATTATAAATCCATTCAAACTAATTCTATTTTTTTATATATTATGACTATATTTCTCTTGTATCATCATTTATATCACACAAATATATAATATTGGCATAATAAGGAGAAAAAAATTTTTATAAGACTAAATAACAAATACTTGACTATAAGCACATACCGCCATAAACTCCAAACTTCGTTAAATGGCGGTAGGCTATGGTAGTGTTACTGATATTGTTTTTCTTATACTAAAACCAATCACGTTCTCTCCCTTCTACAATGAAGACGCGAATGATTATAATCCCAATTATGCATCCTACTTGAATGACAGCAAGATTATTAAGAAACACAGTTAGTATCAAGGTTACCAAAAGTATCCAAAAGATAATGTTCGCTATTTTTTTTACTGTTTCCATATACCTTTTTATTTAATCCTACAAAAAATCTGAATATTCAGACAACATACAGTCATATGCGTATTCAAGCGCACCATACCCTCCTCTATGACTAGGGTGACATGTATCAAAATATATTACATCTAAGTCTGAATCATACTTTAAATAATTATTATTAGACCTAATGCCGGAATAAGCAGAATTTACTATGTCAAAAATATCACGGCCACAACATACTATAATATCAGGCTGTAAAATATTTAACTGGTCAGTCAGAAAATCCCTGTTATTTCTTGCATATCTTTTTAAATATGAAGGACTTGTAGATGAAGAGCACTCGTCTTTTATGATATTGATTGCAGCAAATGGATAATTATAGAAGGCATCTCTCATATTATCCCAATCAGTTGCTTCATCATAATCAGGATAGCCATCTTCATCTGTATTCATTATACCATACAATCGGGCTAACAGTTCTTGCCATACTGAACTCTCCATTAAGGTATCAAAATCATACGACCGATAATCTTCACCTAAGAGATCAGAATTACTAGGTTGCTTCAATACAAACAAAACCTTTAAATGATCATCATCCCAATCTTCTTCTGCAGAATTATAAAAAATTCCGTCTTCTACATAAGCTGAATCAAAATAATCAGCATATAACTCATCTAGAGCTTCATTAACATAACTCATAAACGTTTTTTTTATCGTTATTACTTTTCTTCAGTATAATTGTCTGGCTGTACCAGGATTAATTCTAGGGGCCATCTTTTACGTCTCACCTTACACGTGATTTTGTCTCCCTTTGTTAAAGTGGAACCATCCAAAAGTAGCGTTGCTTTGAATTGTAGCTCAAGAATTTTTACTATCACTCTATCCCGCAAAACAGTAACAACTTCAGTTTCATAAAATTTCTTGGTTGACAGACTATCTATGACTTTCTTTACATAATACCATTTTTCTTTATCATTATAACTAAACTTCAACTCACCAGAGTCATCAACATTAATGGCAGAAAGTCCCAGGTATCTTAAAGAAAGAGAATAGTTGGCAATAACCTTCTCGTAAACCTCTTTAGGGAGATTCCTCCTGTGAATAGTGAATTCCCGATTAAAGTCCTTAAGTTTCATCAAAATCTTTCCTTCTTTCGGATTTCTTCTCATGACAACGGTACTTATAAGCTTTCTCTTTCTGTATTGCTTATTTATATATTCATTGGTGGCCTGAATCAAAGTTTCCTCATCAGGGCTGTCATATTCAAAGTCTGCGTATACTTGTCCATTCATATCCACTATACCCCACTTTTCGTCCTTACATACAAAAATAAGGGGGCATGTTTCAGTTGGAAACTTTATCTCACTATAAATGCAATCCAATTTAAGATTTCCGAAACTGTCTGCCAAGCCATATTTCCCATCACTGAATATTTCGTATCGATCACCAACAGATTGAATCCAATCGTATTTTGCTTCCAATATTTTATTGCCTTTATTTGTGATTAACCCATATAAATTATCCTGGCAGAATATTTTCGGTCTATTTGAATTGTATTTACTATGAAGTATAGTTCTATTGTTTGAAATATATCCACATACATATCCTTTGGATGCATCAAATTCAATAGAATCGTATATAAAATCACATTTCTGTAGCCTGCTTTCCAAGTTGAACTCAGCCCAATATCCCTCCTTGTTCTTCAAATAGGCCCTTTTGTTCTCAAGTATTATTTCTTCATATTCAGGATTTACAATCACGTCATCGTCAAAGCCATATGGCTTAACTCCTTTCAGCCCGTTTTCTTCAAAAACCCGATATTGCTGATAACATTCTTCTTCATGTAAATAGCTGTCTACTATTTCATCAGGGATTTGTTGAATATTTATGTTTAGTGTTCTAAACTTTGATGGTAGAATCCATACATTACCTTTTCCATAATAAGATTTTTCGGATACCTCCTCAAGAGCTTCTATGGTATCATAATTTGTGTATTTACTCTTATGATGTACCATTTCGTATAAATGTTTTATATATATACCAGGATAATTTTTCAGAATCCATTTTGCTACCTCAATATTAAAAGCGACAAAATATGCATTGCTACTATAAACTAGGTATGGATTATCTGAAATAATAATGTCAATCGATTTAATGGGTGTCGGAACGCACTTGCCTTCACCATTTATATTATACCATTCTCCAACAGTCATATTGAACTCAGGAATTATTGAAACCGAATCATCTCCGTTTTGTAAGTACACATAAAGCTCATCATAATTCTTCCCGTCATATAGACAATATCTAAAACATCGGTTATCTTTTCTCCTGAAAAGTTCAAATCTTTTTGATGTCATGTAATTGTAGTTTAAGGCTTTATTTAAAGTCTCTTTCGTTCTTATTATCCTCATATTTTGCATATTTACAGATTATTTCTTTAATTAATATTGTTCAGTTCTTCAGTCAAATACAGCTGAAAATCACTTAATCCAGTATACCAAGCTGGAGATGATGGATGGTATGGATTGATAACGCTAATGCGATGAGTCACATCCGGTATTCTAAGATGCCATAAATATCCATGCGTTTTTTCAAACATGTTCTCATCACACAGATATTCATTGTTTTTAATCGGTTTGTTTATGACACATCCGCATACAATGACAATATGTGGTTGTAAATTCTTGACTACCCCTATGAAAGCCTTAAAATCTCTTGGTGACAAGTCTGTCGAAGTAGTCTTACAATAGTTTCCATCAGTAGCAGGAAGAAAGAACTGAACAAAATTTGTAAATGCCAAATATGACCATGTTTCTTCATAGTTTGTAGTTCCAATAATATTTCCTAAAGCTTTAGCAAGATTCTGGTAAGCTTGCGGCTTTTCTTCAATATTATAAGTTGGTTCATCATGCAGCACACGGCCTAAAGGCTTATATATTTTACATGATGTGTCAAACTCACTGGAATCTTTCCTACTTATATCGGTACATTCCAAACATGCTTTATCATCATATACATATGGACAATAGAAACTACTTCCCAATATTAGAATCCTTTTACTATAAGGTCCACAACCTGAATGATAAGCTAAACCGACATATGGCTCAAAAAAGTGATACTGTTTCATAATTTTATATTTTGATTATGCCACAAAGTTAAAGCCTACTGAAATACCAATTTGTTTACGTAAACAAAATCTTTTGTAAATTACTATCTGATGGGAATTCTTTATTTAACATCTCATATAAATCTTTTACTACTAATGGTATAACATTACCATTTTCATCTTTTTTCTTAGGTTGTCTAGACATGGGAACTTTTAAATTTTCAGGTTTAAAAGTATCATATGTTTCCTTCATAAATATACGAACTATAGCAGTCCAAGGTACAGAAATACTTGGGTACTCCTCGCTATAAGAATTACAGTAATAGTAGTTTAAGAAAATGATTAACGTTTTAATAAGGTTAGAGAAATCTTCGTATTTTTTTATTTTTCTACCAGATTTGTGTTTGTACTCATCACTTTTACCGCTGCCGGACAATTTATCTGTATGGAATATTTGTACAGCATACCCATATTCATATTCAGGTACTTTAATGACAATCCTTTCTATCTGAAGGTAATTCAAGAACACATCAAATATTTGTTCAGGATTAGCTTTTTCTTTAGATTGTTTATGAATATATTTCTTTATCCCTTCTTCTATTAATGTAGTATATGCTTCTTTCGTATAACGTGGAATACAATCCTGTAAATTAAAGTCTTGTTTGAGATTAATCTCAAATTCTGAATATTCATGATTTAAGTACCTGCTATAAATTAATCGGATAACTTTAAGACTATTAGCTGCTACATTTATAATATCACAAGGATAATTTAACCGAATCCAAAAAGCCCAATATGTACCACTATCGTTATTATCTGTTTGCTGAACAATTATAGCTTCTGGATAATCCGCAAACATAGCTCCGAGACGTTGCGTAATGATTGTTCTAAGATTACTCCAATGCTTTTTATAAACTTCATGGATTAATGTTTCTTGATCTTCAATATAATTTTCATTTGTTATGGCTTTGCAACCAAAGTAAATCCCAGTAGAGGGAGACGTTATTTCATACTCTATAAGGAATTCATAATAACTTTTCTCATCAATATCAAGACGGTCTAACTTATACATGATATAATTTTTATCTATTCGTTCCCTTACCCGATTATCAATACTGAATCCTTTTTTTACAAGTTCATCATACTTACTTAACAAAGAATCTGTATATTCTTTAGATGCTTCATACAAGAAGTAATCCATGTTTTTAAACGATTCACTTATTGCAAGCTTAATATCCTCAAGTCTGAGGTGTTTGATAATATTATCCATTTTATTTAATATTTTATATAAATACTCAAAATATAATCACGACTATTCCTATATAAGCTCTATTAGATATGAGCAATTTTAGTAAATACATTTTCATATTTTCAAATAATACTGTTCCATGATATGTTTGTAAAGTTACAAAATAGCAATAAGATAAAAAATTGATAATTAATTATATCAGATATTTTTCATTGTATATACTGTATGAGCATCAATATTTCATATCATTATAAGAATATACTCTTGTAACCTTTTCAGCTTAAAGAAACCGAATAACTCAATAAAATATCTCTGAATATCCCAGTTAAACGAACCAAAATCACAAATGTGTTGCACATTTCTTACCTGAGAATCTTGGTTTATACATTTGTCACAAAATAAATCAATACCTGAAATGATACAGACTCCGGTTATAGTGACATTTGCCAATCAGAAAGGGGGTGTAGGAAAGACTACCCTTTGCGTCACCTTTGCCAACTATCTGGTGACAAAGGGTGTGAGAGTTGTGGTCATAGACTGCGACTTCCAGCATTCCATCATGAAATGCCGAAAGGCTGACATCAGAAAATACGGCGAACAGGAAATGCCTTACGAGGTATGGGCATACGAAGCCAACGATAAGGCAATGATGACTTCCCTTATGGAAAAGCTTCACAACGATCCTGAAATTGACGTTGTGCTTATGGACTCTCCCGGCAGTCTGAAAGCGGAAGGGCTGATACCCATGTTCGTCAACTCGGATATCATCATAGTTCCATTTCATTATGATCTGGTAACCGTTCCGTCCACGGCCAGTTTCCTCATGTTTGTTGACCGGCTGAAAAAGGCTGTCGGTGAAAGGATGAAAGCCAGACTCTTCATCATTCCCAATTTGAATGACGGAAGAATCGGCAAGCGTTCCGAACTGCTTATCTGGGACAATGCAAGGGATACCTTCTCCAACTATGGGTATGTTACAGCAAAGATTCCCAAACGTGCGGATATGGAACGTTTCAGTACCATGGCAGCACTGGATATGCAGGCCACTATCGTTACACCAGTCTTTGACAAGGTCTATCAGAGTATCTTCGATACACTTCAACCGATAAGGGAAAAAGAACTCAAAGGCATACAGCTGACGGAAAATCTGAATCCCAAACCTAAGAAGAAAAAGAAGGCACAGCCGTCTGATGAAGCTTCACAGGACAGTAACGAAAATCAGAATAAAGAACCAGAATAATCAGTAAACTTCAATAACCATAGCACTATGAGTAAGGATATACCGGAAATAGATGACCTGACAAGAGGTATCAATGATTCAGAACTTATATTGACGGAAGATACCGCAGGAACGCAGGTTGAGCAAAAAGAAAATAATAATGAAACACTGAAAAAGGATACTGCTGTTTCCCTTTCGGATACAGGATGCTGGGATGACTTCATGGATTATCTGCAATCGGACGGTTTCGGAACGGATAAGACTGAAAGGCTTGTCTGCAAGCTTGACCGTGACCTTGCGGATTCATTGGACGACTGCGATATACATGGCAGATGCCGCTCTGACCTGGTGAATGCCATTGTAAGGGCATTCTTCAAGTCATATCTGCCACGTCTGGCAGAATACAGAAGGGAAAAGAAATCTTTGTTTAACAGTTATAATCTGTAGGATATGAAAAAGACAGACTGGACCGACAGGATGCTTGCCGCTCTTGTCGAACTGTATCCGGTAGAGACCACGGCCTATACAGCTGCCGTTCTCAATCTGAGCGAATCGACCGTCAAGCTGAAAGCCCGTGAGCTTGGACTTGTTAAAATGGCCAAATCCAGATGGATGGAGCGTGCCGACTATATCAGAAACCACTTTCAGGAGTGTTCCTTCTCTGAGATAGGGAAAGCTCTCGGCATTACCCGGATGAGTGTCGGACGCATAGCCGCTGCACTCGGACTGAAACGCAGCAGTGAAGAGAAACACCTGATTTCCTCACGTATCCGTACCCAGATGGTAAAGAGGGAAAGACGGCGTATCGTCTTCGGACTGGAACCGGTAACGGGTATCCGTGTCATTTCAAACAGGGCGAAGGTAAGGGTGCGCTCAAACATGAAGTCAAACGGATACATCATCAGTGAGGAACACAACGTGATTTATTATACCGGCACTACGGAACGCAGGGAACGTCTGGAAAGCCGGGGTATCAGACTGGGACTGCATATTCTTCCGTTTCCGGAAAACAGCTCCGCTATTTCATCCAACATCATATTACAACAGCCATGCAGTACGGACAGATAGTATTCCTTCTCTTCGTGGCAATGGTATTCTACTATGCGGCAATGATTTTCATGGACTTCCAAAGGGCAAAGGCCGCACAGAATGCCGAGCAGGACAGCCATAAAGAAGAGGACATAGACATATCGGAAGAGGCACGAAGCTTCAGACCGATAAGAATAAACCGGGATGAATCTGAATCCAAAGAACAAAGTTCAGAACAGAGTAATACGGAAAATCCCGAATCAAATAATGAAAGCAATAATTCTGACGGTACAGAGAAATCTGCATCCAAATCAGAATCTTCCAGACACGTTTACCGGGAGGCCATCATGACTGACGGCATTCTGGTTGAGAATATCATTCAGGAAATAAACCGGCTGGCAGAGACCGGTACCAGTGACCTCGGTGCCGTTATCTTCAGCTGTGAGAATGCCTGATATAATATACCGTTCCTTTAGTGACATCTGTTTCTTTGGCGATGAAATCATTTAACATTATTCAGAAATGCAGATAATAAAGAAAAGTGCCCGGAATCTTACGGAGCGATTCATCGGTTCAAGTTTTGGACAGAAGTGTGTGGTGGCAGCCATTGCACTGATTATCTCCACATCCAATGCAATGGCAGGAAGCAAGGGTGCAGCAGGTTTTACCAAGGCCACTCAGGAAGTCAGTTCCTACCAGACTCCGGTATCGAACCTGATGAAGGCCATTGCAGCCGTTATCGTTCTGGTCGGTGCATTCAACGTCTATTTCAAGATGCAGAACGGAGACCAGGACGTGAAGAAGACCATCATGCTTACCATCGGAGGCTGTATCGCATTCATCGCACTTTCGGAAGCTCTTCCGCTGTTCTTCCAGTAATCCTTTCCCGGCATGACAATGAATCAGGAAGGTTACCCTGTGTTCAAGGGATTGCAGAAGCCGCTGGAGTTTATGGGCATACGCGGCCGTTTCCTCACTCTGGCAGCGGCAGCCATAGGCGTATCATTCGTAGGCTTCATCGGTTTCTCAATCGCTTTGGGAAAGATTGCAGGGTTCATAGCCATGATGGTCATGGCACTGGTGGGACTGATAACCATCTACATCAAGCAGCGTGGAGGACTCCACAACAAGAAAAGGGTAAGAGGTATCTATATCTACAGAAGTCTGAGAAAAGAACAGTAAATCACTTTATACAGTATGGCACACAAAAGGAAAAGAATATTTGACGGACTCTATGCGCAGCTGGAGGAGACGGACGGCAATGTCGTGCTGTTCTCGGCCAGAGGCGAGCCGTCCGTTATCTTTGAGATAACCAATCCGGTCCAGCAGCTCTGTACGGATGCGCAGCAGTACATGCTGTTTCATGACGTGCTATCCAATATCCTTCAGACCATCGGTGAGGGATATGCACTGCAGAAGCAGGATATTCTGTGCAGACAGGCATATCACCATGATGTACCGGATGATGCGGAGTTCCTGACAAGGAGCTATTTCAGATACTTCGAGGGAAGGGAGTTTACAGAGATAAGGACTTTTCTAATCCTCACCCAGGAGGCACAGAAGAACCAGTTCATCCAGTACGACCCGAAGAGATGGCTCGATTTCCATTCCAAGGTATCAAAGACGGATGATATTCTGAC
>OBWL01001271.1_pt1 | contig 16016 bp, 10 predicted proteins | sample 1538061 | NCBI WGS metagenome assembly OBWL01 (sample SAMEA2580085, study PRJEB22360) | human gut metagenome | biome: human gut; feature: human-associated habitat; material: faeces | place: Denmark | collected 2008/2010
GCGGCGCCTGGTACTGGCTTGACCCCACGACGCACGCAATGACTACGGGTGTTCAAGAAATCGATGGGGTGCAATACTCTTTTGCTAGCAATGGTGTATGGCTTGGCTAGCAGCTCTTCTTTAATTGCTTTTTTCTAATTACATATTGCTCTTAGCCATCCATTTGTAGACTATGTTTATGTAAAAATTGGTTACTACTGGGGGCTGCACATGGCAAGGAAAAAGCGAATAACATTAATCCTAATCATTCTTTCAACCCTACTGCTCGCTGGGCCCGGTGTGGTTGATATCGCGAACGCAGAACCCATAAGCTCCTCTATCCCTACTGATATTGAGAGGCAATCCGTCCCCTCGACTCTTTCTCCTTCCGATTCAATCGATGATGGTCCTGCTCAAGAATCCGTTAAATGGAATCTGGGTTGGAATTCGTTTGACGGCAACTGGTTCTATGTGGATTCAGTCAATCCGGTCTCGTTGCATTCTGGCTGGCTCTATACCAATGGGGCCTGGTACTGGCTCGATCCCTCGACGCACGCCATGGCCATCGGGCTCCATGAGTGCAATGGCTCCGCATACTGGTTCAATGGCTCCGGCGCGATGGCGACCGGTTGGGTGCTCGACGGCGGGACCTGGTACTACGCGACGGGCTCAGGCGCGCTGGCCTCCGGCTGGCTCAACCTAAACGGTGCGTGGTACTGGCTCGATCCCTCGACGCACGCCATGGCCACGGGCGTTCAAACTATCGGATCATGTGAATACATATTTAATAGTACCGGCAAGATGATGGCTAATTGCTGGTCAAACGGTGATGGGTCTTGGATGTATCATTCGTCATCCAGCGGCGCAATTGACCTTAAAGGCATCATGACCGATTCGGGAATCCAGCTGATTGACGACGACGGTAATGCCAGAACTGGTTGGATTGAGAGTCAGGGTGCTCGATATTATTGTTCTGCTAGTGGAGTAATTCTGACTGGGTGGCAGCAAATTGCTGGGTCTTGGTATTACTTTAACCCGGATGGTCGAATGGCGACCGGCTGGCTTAACGATGGCAGCAACTGGTACTGGCTGGATTCCGCTTCTGGCGCGATGAAAACGGGATGGCTTTCCCTTGGGGGCACATGGTATTACCTTGATGCCGCACGTGGGGGAGTAATGTTGAGCAACGGTTGGTATTGGATCGGCTCTACTGACTACAAGTTCAGTTCATCCGGCGCAATGGTTGGCGCTTGGGTCGATGTCCCGTGCTATTCGCAGTACCCGGAACTTCCTACTGGCTGTGAGTCGGTTGCCCTTACAAACTTGCTTAACTACTATGGTTTCGGTTTAGGTAAGACGATTATTGCGGATTATTACTTGCCCAAGGGAAGCAACGGCAACTTTGTTACCGCCTTTGATGGCAACCCAAGGCGTAGCAGCGGGGGTCTCATGGGATGCGTCGCCCCTGCGATTACTATTGCTGGTAATAACTTTCTGCGCGCTGCGGGAAGTATCATGCAGGCAAAAGACGTTTCTTTCTCGTCAATTTCTTCCATTAAGAACAGACTGACCTGTGGACAACCTGTTGAGATGTGGAATACCGAATGGGGAAGTTGGCCAGGAGGCCGTTATGCTGCTCGTTGGTATAACGGGCATTCCTATGGTCTGTGGGGCGGTAATCATGCCGTAGTCCTTAAAGGCTATGATGACGAGCAGGGAATTGTCTATCTTTCGGATTCGATTAACGGCAATGTTACGCGAAATGCCCAGGTGTTCTTCGGCACGTGGCAACAGATGGATAGCCAGGCTGTGGTAATTGAATAGCCATGATGCTAAAAGGGGAGAGCTCGTCGAGCTCTCCCCTTTTAGCATATTGTTAATCAAGCTACGCCGTCTTATTACGTCCAAATAGTTCGTCCCAGTTACTAGCTGCCAAAACTGTTCCGCATACAATTACGACGCAGCAGATTACGGATGCCATATCGGGAATTGTTCCAAGCAAGATCAGGCCAAAGACCACCGACCATGCCGAATAGGAGATATTCAGAGCCATCGCACGCGCTGCTCCGATTGCCGCAATCCCCTTGTAATAGAACAGATAGGATGCAGTTCCTGCGAGTCCGGCGAGTGCAATAATCAATGTAGGCATGCTCGGGATGGCACCCAGCGTGAAATGCCATGCTCCGAAGAGGGGGAGTACAAGCACTCCATAAACAAGCGCACTTGTAGTTTCGCGGATTTGCAAAGCCGTTTCGTCATCAACGGCATCATCTTTCATTCCCCATGCGCACAGCACCGCTTCGGATCCCCATCCGATAACAGCAAGCACCGCGCCGAGTAAGCCGAGGGGGGCATTTGCAATCTCGCTCGATCCGGCCGATAGATAGCCCATCGTCATTACGCCGCAAAGGGCAACAAGAAGGGAAAGAATCTGACCTTTGCCCATTTTCTCCTTCAGCAGCACGAATGAAAGGAATGCTCCGACTGCGGGATAGAAGGCGGAGATAATTGCCGTGTAGGCTGCTCCGATATTATTAATCGCCAATACGTATCCGGTCATTCCGATAGGTCCACCGAGCAGCGCGCCGGCGATGACGACCTTGCCAGAACGAGTTTTAAGTGCAGCGAGCGTGTCTTTTAATCTGCCTCGAACTCCCATGTATCCAAAGAGCCAGATTGCACAGAAGGCATCATGGAGAAAAGATCCCGCAATGGAGGCGCATGCAAGCGCTTCCGCCGATCCGATATAGGGCGCGAGCGCCAAGCCGATTCCAAGAATTACTGTATCAAGGCCCCAAAGAAGACCGCTAAAAAAGCCGAATTGCATCGTTATTCACCTTTCCGATAGATCTCCAGTGCCTTTTTGAGGTATTTGGCACCGTAATTAAAGTAGATATAGAGCCATTCACCCACGAAGTCACCTTCGGCTTCTTTCAGAAGAGACCAGAGGTACCAGCACCATCCTGCAAGGGCAATGTGTGCATAGTTATGCGCAACTTCGTTGTTTGTTGCCTTGCGCCCAAAATATGCATCAAGCGCGCGGTCGACTTCATCTTCGGAAAGCTCGCAGCAGACACTGCACGTTCCAAAATCGTTTGCGTAATCGCTCATGCCAGCATATTCCCAGTCAATGAGATAGTACTTGTCGTTCTCATCGATAAGGAAATTAAGGTAAAAGAAGTCATTGTGACAAAGGCATTTTGGCGCATTGTCGGTCTGAACAAAGTGCTCCAATTCATCGATTTCGGCGGCCATTTCCCTGTAGCCTGGAATGTCGATGGGGCCTTTTTCCAGAAGAAGTGATTCGTAGCGCTTCGCTTCGAGGTAGAAGTCAAATTCGGTTTCGACAATAGCACCGCTCTCGTGAAGCGAACGACACATCTGCATCATTCGATCCATTTGGGCAGCATCATGCGGATCAGGCTGCTTTGCGTTGGGTACAAACTTCGAAATTTTCCAACCGCGCTTTGGGTCCTCATGAATGAACGTATCGTCAAGGCCGAGTTCCTTGGCCTTTTTAAGTGCGGCTACTTCTCCATTTCTGTTAATAAGCAGTTCGGTTCCGACTCCCGGATGGCGGTAAACGTACTCTCCATCATTGGTTCTAAAGTGGCACGATAGATTCGTAAGGCCTTGTTTAAGGGGATAAACGTCGTGAATCTCTGATTTGGAACAGCCGAGCACTTGCTCGATGTTATCGAAAATGTCGGAGTCAACGTTTTCGATAAAATGCGGATCAAAGACACGCAGCTCATCAAGAGAATCGAATTCGTTAATCTCGCCCTCAGGATACTTTTTGATCACCATATCGAGCTCCTTGATGTGCTCGATATATAGATCTTCCCAAAGCTTGTCCGTTGTTTCGGGCTTGTTATATTCCGTTTCAAGAATCTGCTTAAATGCAAGTGAGAAGGCTTTATCAAAGTAGACATGTCCGAGCATATACCAAGCATCGGAACCGCCAATCGTAACATTGGTGATTCTATCCATTGCTCCCGTTTGAATGCACCATTCTTTGGTGGCGCCTTCAGCATATTGAGCAGAATAAAATGCTTTCCAAACATATGCTTCAAACGGATTGTTTAGAAGGTAATCATCGCTTGAGCAAATGTAGGTGTTGCCAAGCCGCTCTTTTACGCACATAAGCGATGCGTGGTTATTTTTGGATGCGTATTCGTTGTTGACGACAATCGAAACGCCGAACTTGCTTTCAAGATAGAAGAAATACTCTTTTTTATAGCCGACAACGACGGTGATATTGCTGATACCCGCGTCTTGCAGCTGCCTAATCTGACGCTCAATGAGAATCTCACCACGTACTTTTAAAAGGCCTTTGGGCTTTTCATACGAAATAGGAGCAAAGCGGCTCGAAAGCCCCGCAGCTAATATCACTGCGTTTTCAACCTTATAGGGGTGAAGTGCTTCGTAACCATTGTCGGTTAGGCTGTCCGATTCGAGAAGGCCCTCATTCGTAAGCTCTTTATTTGCTGCGTTTACTGATCCAAGTGAAAGGCCGGTGCGCTCGGCGACTTCTCGCTGGCTGGCATATGGGTTCTTTAAGTATTCGTATAGAACTGTAAAGTTACGCTTGGTCAGTTCCACTGCAGGCCTCCAATTAAGATGTTCATTGCTTAGGGAAAGAATAGAATGATTGAACGTTATGTTCAATTTAATATATTAATCTACATAGACTGAACAGACAGTAACGAAAATCAATCTTGGAATGTGGATTAAAATAAATAAATGAGATATCTGGGAGGGTCGCTTATGTATCGATTCGAAAAGAAGGCCACGCTTGTTTGTGCTGCTGCGTCATTAATCACTGCTTGCTGCTTGCCCCTGAGTGCGAATGTCGCGTTTGCACAGGATTCCGTTGAGGCTCAGAGTATTGAGTCAAAAGCGGTTTTTTCTTCTGTGGTTTCCGATGATTTGCAACCTGATAATTCTTCCGTCATAAAAGATGGCTGGCAACGAGACGAGTCGTCTGGAGTTTGGTATTACGGAAAAAACGGTAAACACCAAACTGGCTGGCTGCAAAGCGGGGGCTATTGGTATTGGCTTGATCCAGCCAATGATGGTGCAATGCAGACAGGTTATTTCAATGTGACCGATGCTGGCGGATCGACTGCTTCGTTTTATGCGAATGACGGCAATGCCGCAACGCCTTTTGGCGCGCTATATCAGAACTGCTGGCTACGTAACTCAGATGGAAATTGGTTTTATGCCAATGCTGGAGGCGATTTAGCTGCTGGTTGGTTTTATCAAGACGGCACATGGTATTACCTGGATCCTGCCACCCATATAATGCAGGTTGGTTTTGTCGACCTCGGGAGCGGGAAATACTATTTAGATGCCACTGGTGCTATGAAAACCGGCTGGATTCTCGTTGACGGGAATTGGTACTGGGCTTATTCATCGGGTGCCCTTGCTTCGTCATGGCAAACGATAGGTGGGGCTCGCTATTATTTTGACCCACAGACGTTCATCATGTTTAAGGGTCGTCAAAAGATTGATGGAAGAACCTACATTTTTGGTGACTATGGCCTCGCAAATGGATGGTACAAAGACGGAGCAGATTGGTATTACTGCTCTAACGGTATTGCGGCCACTGGCTGGAAACTCGTTAACGGCGCTTGGTATTATCTCGACCCAGCCTCCGATGGTAAGATGTCCGTTGGGTATTTAGACCTTGGCAATGCAGCTTATTATTTAAAGCCTAACGGGGCTATGGCTGTTGGTTGGGCTCAGGTCGAGGACGGCTGGTATTTCGCCTCCCAATCTGGTGCACTTATTTCTGGCTGGTATAAAGAGGGCACGAGCTGGTATTACCTGGACCCTGTTAGCCATCTCATGAAAACGGGCTTATTTGAGGTGGGCGGCAACGATTGTTTTGCAAACCAGAGCGGTAGGCTTGTGGTTTCAAGCTGGGTTACCGTTAATGACGGCGTTCAAAGATACGCTAATGATAATGGATATCTTTGCAAGGATGTGATTCGCGAAAACGGCACTATCCTAAAAACCGCTGGAGCTGATGGTTGGCAGATTGCGTCCGGCTGGGTTAATGTCGCAAATCTTAGGTTTTACGCTGAGCCCGGAACGGGTGCCATTCATCTTGGATGGCTGCAGATTGACGGCGATTGGTATTGGCTTGATGCCGATTCTGGCGTGATGAGGACCGGATGGGTTTTTACTGGCGGTGCATGGTATTACCTAAACGCTGACGGAAAAATGGCAACTGGTTGGAAATGCTTGAATGGAACATGGTATTACCTTGAGTCCAATGGCAGCATGCATGTTGGCTGGCTTAAAGATTCGGGTAAGTGGTATTGGTTAGACGGCAGCGGCGCTATGGCAACGGGCGCAAGGACCATCGATGGCGTTCGTCGAGTTTTCTGGAGCGATGGCCAGTGCGACAAAGTTGGCTGGCAAAATCCATCCCAGTATCCTCAGGTCAGTTCTTGGACTGTTCAGCTGCCTAGCTATTGCACCGGATACTTTACCTATGTGACCCCTTCTCGCATCTCTGTCGAGGCAACGCGGGAAGATTGCGTGAACGCCTTTATCCAGCGCGCCTATGAGTATATTGGTACGCAATATATTGAGCCTTGGTCTACCGCTCCCGGTGGAGCTGTTGATTGCTCTGGTTTTGTCTTGCAGTGCCTTTATGCTACTGGCATGGATATGGGTGTTTACAACCCTTATAACCATCGCTGGGATCCAAGCCAAACCTACAATTCCATGAATTGGTATCGAAGTAATATCTTTATGCCCGTGAGTGCGAACTCAATTCAGCGTGGCGATGTGATTTATTATCGCGGGCATATCGCAATTGCACTTGGCGGCGGTATGATGATTGACTCCTGGCCTCATCAGGGCGTCGGAATTCATTCCATTAGCGCAAGGGGAAATGTGATCGGCGCAGCCCGTCCGTTTATTTAATTGATTTGCTGCAAGCCGGTCGATATCGGTTGGGGGCCTGGAATGAATGTCTGGATTGAACATCGAATTTGTTGGCGAGTAATTGGCTTGATGCTATTTTCCGCCTTGCTCTCAGTTTCCGTCCCCGCATTTTCTTGCACTGCCTATGCCGTGGAAGAGGGGGCGGATAACGGTGTCGTAGAGCGCGACTCGACAGGAGGGTCGGGAGCATTTGTCGGTGGCGGTTGCTCTCAAGACTCCAGTGATTGTGCCGGCAAAACAACGGAAGATTCGAGCCTACAGGTTGTCGAAAGTCAAGACCTGTCGACGACAGAAAAACTATCTGGATGGCAATGGAACGGTTTGTCCTGGTACTACTATCTAGACGGCTGTCGTTTGACCGGAATGCAGAATATTGACGACTCGTTGTACTACTTGGACCCCGCTCGTGACGGCGCAATGAGCTGCGGCTGGATTTTTACTGAAAATAAGTGGTATTACGCGGGTCCATCAGGCGCTTTGGCAAGTGGTTGGCAGTTTATCGGAGGCCAATGGTACTGGTTTGACTCCCTTGACAGCTGTTCTATGGCTACTGGTCGACGTGTTATTGATGGGCACCCTTATCTTCTTGGAACCTATGGACTGATTAATGGTTGGTGCCTTGATAACGGTTTATGGTATTGGGGTAACAATGGTGAAGTCTTAACCGGCTGGTTTCAAACTAGCAATAATTGGTATTGGCTTGATCCCGCCAATGATGGTGTTATGTCTAGAGGAATCGTTTCTGTCGGTTCGTCTCTTTACTATTTATCGGATTCCGGCGCAATGGCTGTTGGTTGGGCGTTTGATGGGACGGACTGGTATTACGCTGACGGTTCCGGCGCACTTGCATCGGGCTGGCGTTTGGTGAACGGCGTTTGGTATTGGCTCGATGTCGCAAATGACAATAGAATGGCTACCGGCTTTTATGTCATCGGATCCAACCGGTATCATTTTTCTTCAACGGGAGCGTTGTCACTTGGCTGGTTTATGAGCAATGGAGACTGGTATTACGCTGAGCCTTCTCAAGCGTCGGGCATTATAAAGACTGAATGGCTGAAGGACGGTGGTCAATACTATTATCTCGATCCTGCCGCCGACGGTAAAATGCTTCTTGATCATTTTTCTGTAAATGGGAAAAGCTATTATGCAAAAGCTTCAGGCGCTGTTGCTTGTCGTGAATGGGTAGATGTCCAGGACTCGGTTCAGGATGAGCCATCTAAGGCTTTTGCTGGTTCTGATTGCTCATTGTGTGGAGCATTGCGTAATGGAAAACTGTTTACATCAAACGGCGATGGCGAATTGGTCGAAGCTCACGGGTTTGTGATGCTTGGAGGCTGTAAGTTCTATGCTGATCCAACCGATGGCTCCCCCTGCGCTGGATGGAAGAACGTTAACGGAAAATGGTACTTTTTTGATGAGACCGCTGGCTATGCACGATCTGGCTGGCTGTACAAGGATGGCTCCTGGTTCTATTTAGATCCGTCCACTTATGCTATGAAAACCGGTTGGGTTGCCGTTAACGGATCTTGGTATTACTTGAATTCGTCTGGTTATATGCAGACAGGATGGCTCAATCTGGGCGGCACCTGGTATTGGCTTGATGCTAGTGGAGCTATGGCTACTGGCTGGCGCGTTGTGGACGGATCCTGGAATTTCTTTATGGCTAACGGCGCGTGGGTGTCAGACTATATGGATGCTAAGGCTCAAAGTTATTCAAGCAATACAAATTGGCTGATACTTGTCGATACGTCACGTTGCGTTACGAGTATTTACACTGGATCCTGGAATAACTGGTCCTTAAACCGTCGATATGTATGTTCGACGGGAAAAGCTAGCACGCCTACGGTGATAGGGGAGTATCAAGTCTACGGTAAGGGATACTCCTTTGGGCATGGATATACTTGCTATTACTACACGCAGTTCTATGGTGATTACTTATTCCATTCCTCACCCTACTACGTCAACAGCAACCGCGTGATGGATCCCACGATGGGCGTTCCATCCTCTGCTGGATGCGTACGCCTTGAGATTCAGAATGCAAAATGGATTTACGATAACATTCCTTATGGAACAAAGGTTGTTACTTATTGATATTAGGCACTCGTTTTAAGAGACAGGGATAAATACTCTATTTTTAAAAGAGTTTCTTTTAACTGAGGGTGCTTTGATAATCTTTAGCAATGAATTTGGGAGGATTTTTGGAAATAGAAATGGGAAATGATATTGGCGTATGCGTACTTCTCTCAGCTTATAAACCCGATCTTAAGTTTTTCGCGGAACAACTTGATTCGATAGATAAACAAACGTTTCCGCTTACGCTTCTAGTTAGAAATGACTGCCCTGAATCGGATTCATTAGAGCGGTTTATCCAAGCGCATATAACGAAAAACGCCTATCGGTATTATCACGGTGATAATAATCTCGGTTATGTCAAATCGTTCGAGGCGCTGCTCTCCTTGGCGGAAGGGGATTACGTAGTACTTTGCGATCAGGATGATATTTGGGAGCCTAATAGAGTTGAAGTTTCGCTCAACCATATGCTAGAAGAAGGCTCAATTCTAGATGTTTGTGATAGATCGGTAATTGACGAAAACGGAAATATTCTGGTAAAGAGTTATAGGAAAGCTCATCCTAATTCGCCGGAAGTAAATTGGTGCTCTGGAGAGGATATTACTGTACAGGCCGCAAGCGTATGTTACGGCATTGGTATGGCTCTCATGTTAGATGCGAGTGCGGCGAAGTCGATGATTCCCTTTCCGGAATCGACTGCACATGACTTGTGGTTGACATTGGGTTGCAGTGAACTGGGGAAGTGCAGCTTTACTATGACTCCTTTGGTTAAGTATCGTCGACATGGTGGTAACGAAACTGGATTCCTTGCAGGTGTTTCTTCAAAAGATGATTGGTATTCGACAAGAGTTAAAAACAGGGTTGATACTGCTAGGCGATTTGCCGATAGATTTCCCGATTCACCGCATCTAAAGGAAATATTGGGGTTCGCTGAAGCAAGGGAGCGGCGCTCCATAATTGGTTTACTTAAATACCGACGAGCTTGCCCGTCTATCGCTAAAGCAGATATCATTATACGTCTTGTGCCGAATTGGCTGTTTATTTTGATTTTAAAAGAACTTAAAGCTGCGAGATAGCTCCGTATCCTCATTTCGACAGGTTTAGAAGGGCGCTTATATTTGTGAAGGCCACAGAGAAGACTCTTTCGATTAAACATAATATGTTCTGGAATACCGTCGGTTCGTTGACTAATTTAGGCTGTCAGTGGCTTATCACCATTTTGGTCGTTCGGCTGTCTGATGGATATAGTGCTGCAGGCATTTATTCGCTGGCTATGTCTATTTTCAACATGTTTTCTCAATTAGCCCAATACAGGATGTACACGGTGCAAATTGCAGATGTTGAAAGGAAAAACTCTGCTGGTGAATACCTGACTTTTCGTTTCTTTACTACTTTTATAGCGTTTGCAATGTTAGCCGTCTATTCCATTGCAACGTGTCGTATTGGTACGGTGCCCGCTATTCTTCTGTATGCTCTCTATAAAACCGCTGGCTTAGTCATTGATGTCATGCATGCTAATGATCAGGTTGGTCATAGGATGGACTATATTGGGAAATCCCTCATAATGCAGGGTATCGGCTCTCTCCTTTCATTCATTCTTGTCTTTGGATTTTTTAATAGCCTCGAAGGTGCACTGTTGCTTATGACGGTAGTGACAATAGGCATCGGAGTTATTTACGATTATCCAAGATCAAATCGGATTTCTGCAATCAAGCTTGGAATTAGCCGAGCGAAGGTCAGAGCCTTCCTATGTAGCTGTTTGCCCATCGTTCTGGGCGGCATTGCTGCTTCTGCGGCGCCGAATATTCCCAGGCAGTATTTATCTTATTCATTCGGAGATTCTGCTCTGGGTATTTATGCATCAGTTGCTGCACCTGTGGCAATTATCCAAATGGGTGCGACCTATATTTATAATCCTTTATTAGGTTATCTAGTAGAGCGTTACCATTCTAGAGAAAAGTCCTTTTTTTCGCTCATAGGTAAAATACTTGCTGGCATCTTTTTTGTCGGTGTCATATCTTCAGTTGCCCTTTTCTTTTTCGGTAAATTATTGCTGTCACTGTTTTATGGCGCTGGAATAGCTAAACATACCGATCTCCTTCAGCCTATGTTGGCTTGTGCCTTTTTGACTGGCATCGCTTGGTTTGTCAACGATTTGTTGGTTTCTCTTGATAATTACCGAGGGGTATTTGTTGGCAGCATGCTGTCCTTAATTAGTGCTGTCGCTGTTATGGCTCCTGCGCAAATGCTGTTTGGCTTAAATGGCCCTACTGTATCGGCGCTTATATCCAATGCCATTTGCCTTATTTATCAGTCTTCTGTTTTGGGGAAACAGACGCAACAATGGTTCGGGGAAAAGAGATAGGCCGATGATGTCTAAAGCTCACGCGCTATTAAAGCTTCAAAACACTGAATTGGATATCCTTCAGGTTGTCGCCGCATTCTGCTCTAAGCACGGCATCAGGTGGTGGCTTGACGGTGGAACATGTTTAGGAGCAATGCGTCATAGGGGGTTTATCCCTTGGGATGATGATATAGATATCGGAATGATGCGTTCAGATTATGACCGCTTTTGCTCTTTAGCCGAGGGTGGGTTACCGGAAGGATATTCGCTCCATACATCGCGGAATACTACTGGCTATGCTGCGATGTTTGCTAAGGTGTATCGCGATGGAACTCGCTTCGAGAATCAAGAGGCTCGAGAGGCTTCCAGTTCGATGGGCATTTTTGTCGACATCTTTCCATATGACCAGCTCTATACAGATAAACGCCTTCGTGCAAAGCAAGTCCGAACTGCATCAATTGCACAGAAAAGAGCCTATTTATATCATTCTTCTTCCATTGTTGTCCCTCATAAAGGGTTCCTTGGTCAACTCGAGCAAATTGGTTGTTCTGCTATGCACGTGGTGGAACAACTGGTTTCTCGAGGCGCATGCTCTTACCAGGATTTGTTCGATTCCTGTATTGCCGACTCAAATACGGGTGAGGTCTCTGATTACTGTCTGACGTTAAGCTGGCCGAATATGGCGCCAGTGCCTATTTCAGAGATTTTCCCTCTGAGCAGTGCGGTTTTCGAAGGCAGTGAATTCCCTGTTCCTCGTATGACGGATAAATATCTTACAACGATGTATGGCGATTGGAAAAAAATACCGTCACCGGATAATCGACATACCCATCTTCCGCTCTTGCTCGACTTTGGAGATGGGGAAGTCTGGACGGCACAGAATTAAGGATATGACATCTATATCAGATGAGGTTATGTGATGAGCTCCTCTATTTGTATTTTCACTCACCATTATCACCCGCAACTTAGTGGAATTGGTAATTTTGTCGATGGTCTCGCTCACGCCTTGACTGCACGCGGCGATAGGGTGGTTATCGTTACTAATGATTCGATGCGCGTGGGAGTCGGTCATTCAGTCGAAAACGGCCTGGAGGTAATTCGTCTTCCTTGCATTCCGTTACTTGATGGAAGACTTCCTCTTCCCAAAAAAACCAGTGATTATTACCGACTCCTGCAAACCCTTGATGATTATGAGTGGAATGGTGTTCTGATAAACACGAGACTTTTCCCTCTCTCGCTCGAAGGGCTGAAGTTTGCTGCGGATCATAGTGCTAAGGCTGTCGTTCTCGACCACGGCTCAGCGTATCTTTCCTTCAATCAGCCACTCCTTGATTTTTTTGTGCGCCGATATGAGGATTGGATTACGGATCGCGTAAAGACGTTTGACCCTGATTTCTATGGGATTTCTTCTAAAAGTGTTGAATGGCTTCAGCACTTTAATATCACTGCAAAGGGCGTCATTTCAAACTCAATCAATGCCTCATTCTATAGGAGTATTTCTTCGGGGAGAGATTTCCGATCTGAATTAGGTATCCCTCAGTCATCTTTGGTTGTAGCTTTTGTCGGGCGGCTTATTCCTGAAAAGGGAATTAATTCAATTATTGAGGCGGCTCGCACAAAAGATATTACCAAGCGTGATATTTGTTTTGTTCTTGCAGGGGATGGTCCGCTGGCTAATGAGGTCAAGGAAGCCTGTTCGTCTAACTTGTTTTGGCTTGGGAGATGTAACACAGAGGATATTTCTTCCTTACTTCAGCAAGCAGATGTGCTTTGTCTTCCAACTCGTTCCGAAGGCTTTTCAACGGTACTTCTTGAAGCTTCAGCCTGCGGAACGCCTGCAGTGGTAACAGATGTAGGCGGGGCACGCGAGCTTATCTTAGATGATAGCTACGGCACAATAATTCGGTCCATGGCATCTGATGAGGTGGTTTCGGCATTATGCAGGCTTTTTGATGATCGAGAGCTGCTTTCTCTTCAGTCTCGAAACTCTAGGGCGCTTGTTGAAAGTCGATATAACTGGGATGCCACTGCTATGGATGTCGAGAAGGCGTTTTGTATTTGCTAAGTGATACTTGGCTGGCTTTTGTTCGGATGAAGTTGATAATCAAGGGCTTTTGTTCGGCTTTTGCGTGAAGTTGGATATAAGTGCCGATTTTGGTATTGTCGATTCCTCCTATTTCATGAATATTTGCTCGCTTGAGCACCGCTGAATATCAAGAAGCACGCCGCTGTTATTGCGCCTGGCTTTGGGGCCGACATGGGTCTCGGCGCCTATTTATTGCTAGCGTCCGGCGTCGCGTCGCTGCTGCATGTTGGCCTCGCCTGTATCAACTCAGACCGCGTTTCTTTAAGCTAGTGCCAAAGATTAAGGCTATCGTTGGGATGGGGGGGATAGTTGGAGCAGTTTTGTCCGATTAGAATGGCGTCGAAGTCTTATGCACCGCGCAATTGGGCGAGAGCCGCAGCGGATTTGTATCTCGCGATGGCAGATGGGGGCTCCAGGTGAACGTCAGCTGTATGCCAGCCGTGCAAACTAAATATCCAAGCTTGAGATGTAACTTCGCGATGGTTAGTCCGGATGCTGTAAACTTTATTCATTACTAGACAGTGCGTTGGACTGTAAGGGCCGCATTTTCTTCGAGCGTCGCTAAGGGCCAACTATTATTTGGAATGGATGAAACTCGATTGTCATTTGCTTTAACAAAAGATTCAAAAGGATATCCGCGTGTTCTGGTAATTATTCCCGCTTATAACGAGCAGGAATGCATTCTCAATACCGTTGCTTCTATTAAGGCTGCTGGATATGACTATGTCGTAATTAACGACGGCTCACAGGATGGGACACTTAGGCTTTGTCGAGAGCATGATGTCAACATATTGGATCTCCCACAGAACCTTGGTATCGGTGGGGCGGTCCAGGCGGGGCATAAGTATGCTCAGAGATTTGGCTATGATATTGACATTCAGGTTGACGGCGATGGCCAACATGATCCTTCTTATATACCTGAGCTTGTTAAGCTGATTGAGGGTGGGGCGAGTCTGGCGATAGGCTCTCGATTCTTGGTCGAGACTGACGGTTTCCAATCAACCTTTATGCGTCGTGTTGGAATCAGGTGGCTCTCTTTTTTGCTTAAGTTGCTTACAGGTAAGGCGGTCACCGATCCCACTTCTGGCTTTAGAGCTTGCAATAAAGACGCCATCGACTTATTCTGCAAGAGCTATCCTGATGATTATCCGGAGCCGGAATCGATAGCTTTGGCTATGAAGCTTGGTCTCCCCGTTATGGAGGCACCTGTAAAGATGAATGAGCGCCAGGGCGGGCGTTCATCCATTGGGGTCCTCTCTTCCGTCTACTACATGATTAAAGTTACGCTTGCTATTGTCCTTGTGTGTTGGATCCATAGGGGAGACCAATAATGAATTTTTTTCTAAGGATTGGGGCAGCCATCTTTTTTGGTGGGTTCCTCGTTTATGTTCTTCGACTCGTATCCAAAGGAAAGATGCTTCTTAAGTATTCTTTGCTTTGGATTTTAATGTGCATGGCGGCCTTGCTTTGTGATTTATTCCCTCAGCTTATTTTTTATTGCTCCACGGCTATTGGGTTTGTTAACCCGGCCAATTTCCTCTTCCTGGGTGCAATTGTGCTGTTGCTTGCAATCTCTCTATCCCTTAGCGTTGCGGTGAGCCGTCATGTTTTGGCAATCAAAAGCCTTACACAAAGGATTGCCTTGCTCGAAAAAGAGCTTGAGAATCGGTTGGATTATTATGACTGAGCTTGATACAATTATTCGATTCAGTTTACTTTTAGTTCTTCAATGTTGCTAGTTGAGGAAAGTGGAAATCTGCCTTATACAAACGTTGCTTATACCCTTTGCTGAGGTCTGGATCGGTACTAAATCCGATGATTCTCATCGCGGGTTGCCATTTGCTTGTCAATGGCGGCGATATCCCTGCTCCGGCTGCAATGTTGTTTCAGCTGTTATGTCGTGGTCGAATAGTTTTGTATTAATAATGTAGAACAGATAATAGAATCAGCCGGAGGACTCCATTACAAAAGAGCGTAATTCCATTATCGAGCCATTTAGGTTAATTTCGATGTGGTGTGTAGTTACGCATCATTTTGTAATGCATAATGCAGATGATGTATCGGTTTTTGCTAGCCCTTTAACCCGTTAAATTTATTAGGACGATATCACTGGCCTGGTGGCTGAACTACTACCACACTACCGCTACGCCCCAGTGGGGCTGGGTTTTAAATACGCCTTTGGAATGATATTGCTTTGGCTATCTTGCGGAAAACAATCTCGAAGACGAGTGGGCTCCTTGACGTAGGTCGCGTCGAGCCAGACGTAGGGCACTGGCGAGCCCTCGAGCGGCCTTCCGTATAGATCCTCGATGCCTGGTCCAGGCTCGAGGCGATGGCGCTCACCTGGTCCTTCGAGAGCCTGGAGACGCCTATCTTCTCGGCTACCCTCTGCACCTTGCGGGTGCTCGTGCCGGTGGCGTACATCTCGGCGACGGCGGCAACGAGGGCGCGGTCCACGCGCCGGTGGCGCTCGATCACGTCGTCCGGGAAGAAGCTGCCGGAGCGGAGCTTCGGGATGCGCAGCGTCAGCGTGCCGACGCAGGTGCGAGCGACCTTTCGCGGTAGCCGTTTCGGCTG
>OBWL01001273.1_pt1 | contig 16003 bp, 19 predicted proteins | sample 1538061 | NCBI WGS metagenome assembly OBWL01 (sample SAMEA2580085, study PRJEB22360) | human gut metagenome | biome: human gut; feature: human-associated habitat; material: faeces | place: Denmark | collected 2008/2010
CTTTGCGGACATTTAAGAAGATATAAAAAGATAGTCAAAAAGACATATATAATTTCTTCTAGTAATTGCATCATTATTTGTTAATTTGGATTATGGTGTTATGGGGATCGGGTTAATAATTTTATTTTATGTTTTTAGAGAAAAGAGACTTTTTTTACTTATTGTGTGTGGTTGTTATTTGGCATCTGAGTTTATTGGAAGTCTCAATATCCAAATAGGAAATATTTATATAAATGCACAGGGGTTTTCCGTGTTATCTATTCCTATAATTGCTAAAGAGGTAGCTTTTAAGCCTAGAATTAATAAGTATTTTTTTTACTTATACTATCCATTGCATCTATTGCTGTTAGGGATTATTTGGCATATTGCAAATTAATATATAAAGATTTTACATGGGCTTGATTCAAAAAGTGTCAATATGGATTCTGATAGCACGGTTTCCTATAGCGGGGGTCTCCTCATGGACATCTGGAATTGTTCTTCCTTTGTGGGATAATTGTCTTTCTCCAGATATCTGAACTCACTGCGGAAAAGGCCGACCCAAAGTGTTTAAGACACAACTCAGGGCTTTATTCCGTGTAAGTATGTTCGGCAATATTTCCATCATGTACCCTATGATTATTTCCGTTACAAAGGTAAAAAGATTAAGGCTATTGTGGAGGGAGTGAAGAAAGATCTTACAGAAGAGGGAGTTCCTTTTAAAGCTCAGGTGGAATAGGGGGTGATGATCGAGACTCCTAGTGATCTGCTGACCAAGGAAGTGGATTTCTTTAGTATCTGTACCAATGACCTGACACAGTATACACTTGCCACTGATTGCCAGACTGCCAAGATTGACAATATTTATAATTCTCATCATGAAGTTGTGCTCCGCATGATTCAGATGATCGTGGATATCGTCCATAAGGAAGGTATATGGGTGAATAAGTGTTTCAGTGGTGTCACCGGATTTATTGCTGTTTACTGGTTTATATCCGTTGATTAGCACGAATAAGAGGGGGTGCTCATACTGACTCTGTCTTGGATCAGCAGTGGCAGCACTACCGGACTGGGGAATCTTTATGCTCGTTAGTTTGATGCAACAACAGAGACCTTTAAGAATTAGCAGTGGCTGTAGCAAGGGGAATGTCACTGGATGCGACGTAAAATACTGCTTTTTACTGGAAGCCTCTTTATAACATTTTACAAACTGTAGGCTGGGAACCACCTGAAGTCATAATAGGGCTTCCAGTTTAAGCATGATTTTTTAACTAATAAAAACTTAATAGAGGAAGTTTGCGCCTTTTATACATCCTTTTCTCACTAAACTTTGAGGAGGCATAGTAACTCTAGCTTATAAAGAATCACAGGCTTTTGTAGATTAATTTATATTATTTACTTATTTCTCTATTCTGGATACAGTCAATTATAATGGTTAAAGTAAAGCGATTATCAGAATACTGAATATCTAAAGTGCCATGATATTTTCTGACGATGTCTTTTATATTTTCTAAACCAAAACCATGTAGAAAGGAATTGTTTTTACTGGATTTTAATAAGTTGTTTTTTGCAATAATTCGATTCTGCTTTGTGTTTTCTATCTGATAGCTGAAATAATTATTGATTACACGAGCTTTTAGAATGATAATCCGTTGACTTTCATCCTCTATTTTTTGTACTGCTTCAATAGCATTATCTATACTATTTGCAAATAAGGCACATAAATCCATGTCGTTAATAAAGGTGTTTTCTGCTATGTCGATGTTTATGCTTGAATCTATATTATATGTTTGAAATAACTGATATTTATTATTGATTACAGCATTCAAAAGACTGTTATTACAAAATTTTTTGACCGATGTAAACGAAGCCATCTCTTTTAATTTCTCATAATATGGCATAGCATTACCTTTACCCTCAGAGTTAATAAAGGTTAAAAGAGAGTCTAAATAATTATTGATATCATGTCGTAATTTGCGTATTTGTATTTGCTGAGATTCCAGAGATTCATAATAGTCCTGAAGCATCTCATTATTTTGCGCCATAAGTACTGTTTTAGCGTTTTGAGATAAAAATGATAATAAAAGCAATATCCCAATATTAGTTATTAAACAAGCGCAGGCGGAGATAGTAATTAACTGTATTTCTTTATATGATGTCACATAGGTAATGACAATAATAGAAATAAATGGAGCGACACAGATACAATCAATTATAGCAAGTTCTTTAGTAGTAATATATATAAACGCGGACTCCAATTTATTCCCCAATAATTTTAACATTGCCAACCAAAGTAATATAAATATTAATAGTCGTAATGCGGCATTGTTATAGAAATAGAGAAATCCCATTAAGTTTATTGAAATAACCATTGGATAAAATATCATTAAAGTAGATAGCTTTTTAAATATACTTCCATGATCGCTAACTATAGTAATAATAATCCATATAACCAAAGTATACAAATTATTTGTAAAATCAGATGGAAGTATCGGGACCGAAAATATTAAAGATAGAATAATCAGGTTAATTAGTTTGAAAAACAGATGTTTTCTTATTACTAAGAAGTTGGATATTATTTTATAAAGTAATATAGAAGAAAAAATATGTGCAGCTATAACCATTATGGTATAAAGAAGTTTTAGCAAATTAGTATCTCCTTTATTCTAATAAATATTGTGCAAATTTAATCATAACTTCATTATGTCTTTGACGACTGATAGGTAAAAGATTGCCATTTATTGAAACTTCATTTGTGGTTATAAAGTCAATAAAAGCAATATTTACAAGGTATCTTTGATGAATTCGGACAAACGATTTAAATAGTTTCTTTTCTAAATTAGAAAGCTTTTCATAATAACTATATTGCTTATCGGAAGTGACTGCAATGACTTTTCTTCTATCACTTTTAAAGTAGATTATATCTGAACATTTTATTTTATATAATCCTTTGTTTGGTAAATCTAATAATAAAAAATTGTTTTCCAATGCCTTTATTTCACTTAATGATTCATCAAGTATACGTATAATCTTTTCTTTTTTATAAGGCTTTAAAATATAGTTAAAAGCATGTACATCATAACCTTCATAAACATATTCTGAATATCCAGTTACAAAGATAATAATTATGTCTTTATTTACATTCCGAATTTTTTTTGCAGTTTCTACGCCATTAAGAGTTTTCATTTCTATATCCAAGAAAATAATGTCAAATTGAAATTTTTCATCGGAATATTTTCGGACTAGAGATTCGCCAGAATCTGTCTGATAAATGTCAACATCTAAAGCATTAAGCTCTAAATGTTGTTGTATTATAGATTTCAACTTTTCTGTTTCACTCGCATCATCATCACATATCATTATTTTTAGCAATATTTATCCTCCAATATTATAGCCTTAAACGAGTATACGATTTTGAAAGTTTATATATAAAATAAACCATACTATATTTTAAGTGATAATTGTATATGTGTCAATCCCACAAGTATTGCTTATACCAAACTTCACAAAATTTGCACCATATATTACATAGATAGGACTGATAAACAAGGTAATCAAAGTGTTAAAATATCTTTATGAAGGAGGTACACATGAATATTGAAATTATAAGTCAGTATTTTGTTGACTATGGAGCATTGGCAATTTTTGTGATTGTATTGCTAGAATATTTAAATTTGCCTGGATTCCCGGCAGGAATTATCATGCCGCTTGCAGGAGTTTGGACCTCCAAGGGAGAAATTTCGTTTTTTATGACGATGTTGATTACAACATTCGCTGGCCTATTAGGAAGCTGGATATTATATTGGGGTGGTTTAACTGGGGGTCAAGTACTATTGGATAAATTTCTTATGAAAAATCCTAAGTATAGGGAAAAAATAGATAAAAGTGTAATATTTATTGAGGAGAAAGGCGCATTTGGTATATTTATATGTAAATTACTGCCTATGATTAGAACCATTATCTCCGTTCCGGCGGGAATGCTTAATATGAACTTTTACAGATATACATTGGGTTCCTTGGTAGGCGTTTTTGTATGGAATTTTATATTTGTTGGAGTTGGATTTGCTTTTGGTGATAGGATATTCGAAATTTTGGGAAGTATAGCGTGAAAAACAGCCATGAAAGAAATATGATAAATCATTTGATGAGTTTCCTGCTCTAGGAAAAAAGGTACACTTGTGTATCGATAACGAAACTGGAGTAAATCTAATGTGAAATGGAGAATTTTATGAAGATAGCAATGCTAACTAATAATTATAAACCCTTTATAGGGGGTGTACCAATATCAATTGAACGTTTGGCTAATGGGCTTGAAATGTTAGGTCATGAAGTATATATATTTGCACCAACTTATGAAGGGCAGGAAGCAGAAGTAAATGTAATCAGATACAAATCATTCTCTCAAAAACTTGCCGGGTTTATTGTAGTGCCAAATTGTTTCGATAAAATTGTAGAAAAAAAGATTAGAGAACTTGATGTAGATATCATCCATACTCATCATCCGATGATAATCGGAAATACTGCTATACGGTTGGGCAAAAAATTAGGAATACCGGTGGTATTTACTTATCATACAAAATATGAGGAATATTTACATTATCTTGTTAACAGTAACGTAATTCATATTTCTAACTCTAAAATTTTAGAAGTTTGTGAAAAGTATATTCGCTGTAAAATGTTGCCGAAATATATACGATCATATGGAAATCGTTGTGATTTACTAATAGCACCTAGTAGTGAAATTAAAAAAAATTTGATTGAAAAAGGAATCAAAACGCCTATAGAAATTCTTCCTACAGGCGTACCAGATATTCTTTTTAATACTGATTATCAAAGTGCTCAAAAAATTAGGCAGCATTATCTTAACCAAAAAAAATTTTTATTCTGTACAGTTTCTCGGTTAGCTAAAGAGAAAAATATTGATTTTATAATAAAAGGGCTTAATCTACTGAAAAATGATTTAGGAGATATATTTAATTTCATTATTATTGGTGACGGGCCAGAGAAAAATAGACTTGAGTTGTTATGTGGAAGTTTAAATTTGGAGGATAATGTATTCTTTGTTGGGGAAAAACCTAATGAAATAATTAAGGAATATCAAGCAGCTTGTGATTTGTTTTTATTTGCATCGACTTCCGAAACACAAGGTATTGTGTTGATTGAGGCGATGGCGGCAGGATTGAGTGTTATAGCGGTAAAATCTACCGGGGTAAATGATGTAGTAATAGATGGTATTAATGGGATATGTACTGAAGGATACATTGATAAATGGGTGAATGGAATAAAAAAGGTCATCTGTAATAAAAACTTAAAAGATAATTTATGTAAAGGAGCCCATGAAACAGCAATAAGTTATTCAAGTTCTAATATCGCTTTGATAGCTGAAAAGTTATACGGCAAAATTTTAAATAAAAAAAAGGCAGAAGAATATGAAAAGGAAACAGATTCTTATAAAGCGAATAAGAGGTATTACAAGTTTTATAATCATCAAATATTTAAAAAGGGTTGAGAAATTTGCTGATATAATTATAGAAAACGGCGAGATGTTATCTAATAATTCAATTGCGGTATTTTGGCATAGAGATAGTTGTACAATGAATTTGGTTTTAAGCTATTTAAAAAAAAAGAATTTTAAACCGATTGTTGTCGTAATTACTGCTGATCCCAGAGGCGATTATATAGAGGCAGCGATAAAAAAATTTGGTGCAGAATCCATAAGGATTGACTTTAATGCATTCGATGTAAAAGAGTATAAAAATTTAAAAGAATTAGCAAATAAAGATAATATTATTGCAATTGCAATGGACGGACCACTAGGTCCATTTAAAGAACCTAAAAGACTGCCATTTTATCTTGGTAGCTGTTCAAAAAAAAAGATAGTTGGCATAAGTGTTGAATATGAGAAAGTAATCCGAATAGCACATAGATGGGATAAATATGTAATTCCATTGCCATGCTCTCATATAAGGATCAATTTTATTGACTTTGAAAGGGTCAATTCTAAGACGGAATATCTGCTGATAAAAAGTGCAATAAAATTAAAGATGAAGTAAGAATGGAGGTTGCAGTCATTGTATCGAGTATATTTGAATAATGTTTGTAAAATATATGGCAAAGGAAATAATCAGGTAAAAGCGTTGGATAATGTGTCTGTAAGAATTGAGGATAATAAGTTTACAGCTATTATAGGAAAAAGCGGTAGTGGAAAATCGACATTGATAAATATGATTAGTGGTCTTGATTATCCTGATAAAGGGACAGTTACAGTAGGAGATATTGAAATTTCGTCTTTGTCAGAAAATGAAAAAATTATATTTAGAAGAAAAAACATAGGAGTCATTTTTCAAAATTACAATTTGTTACCTGAACTAAATGTCTATGAAAATATTATACTCCCAATTGCTTTAGACAAAAAAAAGATTGATGAGTATTTTTTGAGCAAGGTTCTGCTTCAATTAGATATAAATGAAAAAATTTATGAATATCCGAATAATTTATCTGGAGGAGAACAGCAGCGTATAGCAATTGCCAGAGCACTACTGTCAAAACCACAAATAATTATTGCAGACGAGCCGACAGGCAATTTAGATGGTGATAATAGTGCAAATGTTATACACTTATTGAAAACTATATGTAAAGAGTTTAAGCAGACTGTAATTATAGTTACACATGACTTAGAAATAGCCTATGGAGCAGACGCTGTTATTAAACTTAAGGACGGAAAGATTGTAGATAATATAAGGAGTAATGGCAATGAAAATTAGTCTTACCGAAAATGATATTTTACGTCACTTATCATTTCGCAAATTAAAGCTAAATCCTTTAAAAAATATAATTCTTGTTATTTCTATTTTTTTAACAACAGTACTATTTACATCTGTTTTTACAATAGCATTGAGTTTAAATAAAAGTATAGAAATATCTGCATTACGACAGGTTGGCGGGGAAGCAGATATTAGTTTTAAATATTTGACTTATGAGGCGGAAAAAAAGATAGCTTCAAATGATAATAAAAATATTAAAAAAGTTGGCAAAAGCATAATACTAGGATTGGCAAATAATTCAAGCCTTATTGAACGACAATGTGAAATGCGATATGCGGATGATGAATATGCGAAAATGAGTTTTGATTATCCGACAAAAGGTCAAATGCCTAAAGAAAAAAGGGAAATTGCAACAGATACTTTAGTGCTTGATATGCTCGGTATTCCCCATAAGCTGGGGGAAAAAGTGGAATTGGAATTTGTAGATATAAACGGGAATCCCCATGAAGATAAGTTTGTTTTATGTGGCTTTTGGGAGGCAGATAAAATTGCGCCTGCTAGTCAAATCTGGATGTCAAAAGAATATCTAAAGGGGTATTGGTCATCTGATAATAAAGAATTGAATGGGCTAAGAATGCTGTCAATTAAAACGGATAATAAATATGATTCAAAAAAGATTGCAAAGGAAATCCTGGAAGAAGAAAGATTGCAAAATATTGATTTTAACACTAGCGGAGCGTATTCAGAAATAAGTTCGACTGAGAAAATAAATATTATGTTAGCTTTAGGAGGAATGTTTTTCTTTATTATTCTAAGTGGTTATCTTATTATAAGCAATATATACCAAATATCCATTGTCAAGGAAATAAACTTCTATGGATCACTTAAGCTTATAGGCGCAACCAGCAGACAGATTAAAAAGTTGTTATATGTACAAACAGTACCGGTTGCAATTGTAGGAGTTTCATTAGGACTAATCATGGGCTATTTGATAGGCTATTTATTATTACCTCCCATATTAGATAGCAGTCTTGGGAGAGAATCATTAAACATGTCGATGAGTCCGATAATCTTTATTGGAAGTATTTTGTGCACAATATTTACTGTTTGGATATCAAGTAGAAAAGCGTTAAAGGTTGCTTCTAAAGTTTCGCCTATAAATGCAAGTAAATATTTTGATAGTAATTTTGTGAAGCATAAAAATAGAAAATATATCAATATATCTAGATTGTCATGGATTAATTTATTTAGGCATAAGAAACGTGTGATAATGGTTATTTGTTCTTTAGTAATGAGTACTGTACTTTTTGAAAGTACATATTTAATTGGAAACAGCTTTGATCTGGATAAGTATATTGAAACGAAAATGGTGAGTGATTATAGTCTATCTGATTATTGTGTTTCAAGTTATACAAGAAAGTATGAACCAAATAATACTGTGACATTGGATATGCTTTCACAAATAAAAGCAATCAACAGTAACGCACAAATAAGCAACATGTACTTTGATATTGATACAGTATCTTTTGATGACCAGGATGTCTATGATAAGGTAATTAGGAAAAATAAAAATAGTAATAAAGAATATGAAGAGGAAGTAGAAAAATTAATAAGTAAAAAGATAATGCAAGCCAAAGTATATGGTATTGATGCAGATATAATAAATAAGTGTGCAATATTTTCAGGAGAGTTTTCGCCAAAGGAATTTGAACATGAGAATTATGTATTAGCCATAGGGTATGATGATGATAGTGATTATGAAGTAATATATGAAATTGGAGATAAAGTCAAAATTAAAAATTCGATTTATACGGTGATGGGATATGTAGATATTCCCGATACAGTATTAGGAAGTATACCAGAAGAATCAGCGCCTTTAACACAAGGTTTCGTGATGTCCACCAATTCTTTTATGAAGTTGCATGGTGAACCTAGTATATACCAAAGCTTTATAAATGTCAGTGATAATAAGAATCGTAAAATACAGAAGCTTTTAAATGAGTTCCAGAAAGATAATGCGAACCTAGACGTTAAATCCAAGCAGACTTATGCGAGAGAATTTCAGATGCAAATATTTTCACAAACCGCGTTAGGGTATATGATGAGTATTATCGTCGGACTTATTGGGATAATGAATTATATAAATACTGCTGCAAGTTCAATCATTTCCCGCAGACATGAATTTGTTATTTTGCATAGTATCGGTATGACAAAACGACAATTAAAAAATATGCTGTTGTTGGAAAACATTTATATAGTTTCTCTCGTAAGTATATTTTCAATAATGTTATCTTCGGTGTTAGGTCGAACGTTTGTAAAAAGTATTATAGAAACAAGTTGGTGCTCATCATATAGATTTGCTGTTTGGCCACTATTTGCAGTTTTACTATTATATTTTGGAATCTCAATCATCATGCCATTATTGTTAATAAAGAATCAAGAAGGAGAGAGTATTGTGTTTAGAATGAAGCAATTGACAGACTCTTATTAGCTACTTTGAAATAAATAACAGTAGAAAGGAGAAACTATAGAAAATGGAAAAAACGAACGATTTTGAAGAAGAAGTAGATACTATTGATGGATATAGCACGTGTAGCACAACAAAACAACAGTGCTTAACCGATTGTGTTCCACCATTTGAGGCACCAGTATTATCTGATGTAAATTAGGAGAGATAATCATGAATGATGAAAATGTAAAAGAAAACGAGCAGAAAGAAATAGAAGTTGAACTATATGAATATTGTGCTTCCACGAAGAAAAGATGCTTGAACGATTGTATTGAACCTTGGCGCGGAACACCGGTATTATCTGATGTAAATTAACAAGGAATCCGGTCTATGTTCTAAATGTACATAGACCGGAAAACAAAGAAAGGTATTATGAAATGCATTGTTTAAAAGTGTTTTGGAGCAATCTATTAGAAGCTTTTAAATTTGAAATACTTTTTAAGATAATTTGTTTAATAATTATCCTGCCAATAATAAAATTTATTATTGATAAATATCTGTGGATAAACGGATATAATATTTCTTTTAATAGTGATATTATAAGTCGGTTTTTTACATGGCCAAGTTTAATCATCTTAGTGATTATTATAATGGTATTTACTATCTGTATTTTCTTTGAAATATCGGTAAACATCATTATTGGGATAGCAACATACAATAATAATAGAATAAAAGTATTTACTGTTGTATGCATCGCAGTTGATATTACCAAAAAAATAATACGAAAAAATATTATAGGTATTGCTGCTTTTTATGTTGGAGTGTTACCATTTCTACATTTTGTTTATATTAATTCGCTAGTACCAAAATTGGCAATTCCCAATTTTGTAATTGGAGAAATAGACCGAATGTCTTTGGGAATTGTACTTAAATGCTTACTAATTATATCCAAGGTTATAATATTTGCAAGTACAGCTTTTATTCCAATTTTAATGGTAGTAAACGATATTGGATTTTATAATGCATGTAAAAAATCCTTTGTTATAGCTAAAAGTATTTTTGCTAAAAAGAGATTACAATTCCTTGGAGTTATATCAGTGTTTTTATTGGTTCAATATACTAAGTTTGGAAACTTGAAATTGAAAAGTTCTGACTTCAGTATTTATACCGTAAAGTGGATTATAAAAAACACTTCGTTCAGAAATGCTGTTTTTGAAGATATAATTTTAAATGCTATATTAATTGTTTTTAATATGGTCCTGCTTTTATTTTTTATAAAAATAAGCAATGGATTAATAGATTTACCTTCTGATTACAAAGCATCATATAAAGGCATAGATTTAACGTTGGGGCAAAAAAGTCTGAAGTTTTTTGGGGGCATGGGAAAAAAATTATATAACAATAGTTTTATTTTAAAATACAGAATGCAAATTAAATTGGGCATAATTGGAATTCTTTTTGTGATTCTTTTTGTATATCTTCAAAGTCCACCACAAGTGCATGAGCCTTGGGTGATAGGACATAGAGGTTGCAAATATGAAATAGAAAATACAGTTAATGCAGTTTTGGCAGCGGACAAATTTAAAGCGGACTATGCTGAAATTGATATTCAATTGACAAAGGATAAAGTTCCTATTGTAATTCACGATTCTAATTTGCTCAGGTTATGTGACAAATTTTCAAATGTTGAGAATCTAACTTTAAATCAAATAAAACAATTAAATCTTTCTTCTAATAATAAAGTTGATAAAATTCCTACCTTAGAAGAAGTTATTAAGGCAGCAAAGAGTTCTGTGAATAAAATTGGTCTATTGATAGAACTGAAGGGAGAATCTCATGAACTTGTGGAAAAAGTTGTTGATATAGTTGAAAAGAATTCTTTTGGTCATAAATGTATTTTTATGTCATTAAATTATAAATTCGTAATAGAGTTACAAAAATTGAAACCTGAATGGTGGATCGGTTATTGTGTATTTGGAAGTGTCGGGGAGTTAAATCAGTCAATATTGGAGCTAAATATAGACTTTCTAGCAATAGAAGAAGGACAGGCAAATTACAATTTCATTTCTAAAGCCAGAGATTATTGGCTGCCAGTATATATATGGACAGCAAATAATAAAAAAGATATTAAGGAGTATTTAGAAATGGGAGCAAGTGGCATTATTACGGATCAGCCAGACAAAATAAGAGGGGAAGTAGACCGATTCATTGATAATTATAAAGGTAGCTATCAATTTTTTAATAGTTATCCGGATTTGTCAAATGGCGGAATGGAGAATATGTATGATTACTATACAGAACCTGAAAGAGCAAATGAAGGGATATACATTGGAAATTACTGATTTGAATATACTTACAGGTGATATATTTGGAATATATATTGATGATTTAGAGTGTAAAGAAAGATTAATAAATCTCATTAGTCTGTTAGAAATACCAAGTAAGGGAAATATTAAAATTGGTGGAATAGATACCAATGATAAACGGTATCAGACATATTTGAGAAGAAAAATAGGAGTAATTACAAAAAATTTATTGTTAATTGATAATTATAATGTGGAATTAAATATAGTTTTGCCGATAGATTTAAGTGCGCAAACTAAAAATAATGAGAGATTGATTGCAATTGCAAAAGATTTTAATTTAGAAAATAGCCTTAAAGCTTATCCAAAAGAATTGGATTGGGTGAAACAGGTATCAGTTTTATTTGCAAGATGTATATATAACATGTATGAATTAATAATTGCCGATATAGATATGCTTAATGAAGAACAATTACTTACATTGCTAAATTTATGTAAAACACACAAATATACATTGATCTTTTTTACAATGCATGTAGAATTTTTATAACTTTCTTACGCCTATATAGAATTAAATAGAGGAAAAATAAGTAATAAAGAAAGAATTTTTTATAAATGGAAGGACTGATTCCACAGCTATGTTGGAAAATAGAATAAGCAGAGGCAAAATATATGTTAGTATGCCGTCAAAATGTACGTCAAGTTTCATGAGAGCTAAAGGGGGAAAAACACTTTAAGGACATATGACAGGCTTGCCTGTAATAATGCTTGTGCCTTAAGGCATACATGCAAGCTAGCCCCTTCTGAGGGCAAGATCAGGCCACTGCCTGAAGTAATGGCTTCAGGCTTAACGATAAAATACTAAAATCTATGCTGGAAACATTCTGAATGATTAGATGGTTATACAAATGGTTACACTTATGGTTATATAACTTGGTATCTTAAACGGTTATAATAAACCAAAAAAATCAGAGGTGCAATCATATGTTTAAGGTTAATAAGAATTTAGCAAAGTGTAATGTTGCCAGAACTATTCGTTTTACTGAAAATATCTATGGGGATTTGTTGAGAATATCTGAGAGTGAACAGGTATCATTTAATCAGTTGGTATTACAGTGTTGCCAATATGCAATAGATGAATATGCGGATAAAGGTGATAAGAATGATTGATTTAGTATCAACCTTTGTCGGAACATTCTTCGATATTTGTCTACTAATTTACTATATTAAAGATAGAGCAGTTAAAGTAAATAAAATGGTATTTTTTGTATGTTTTATAAGCTGCACATTTATAAATGTTTTGATAAATATTCTTCCTTTTTCTTTTCTTATAAAATTGATCTTAAAAATAGTTATTCTAATCTTTTGGATATACATCGTATACGAAGATATATACATTTTAGATTCTTTAAGAATAACAGTTATTTTTTTAATGTTGTTAGGCGCTTCGGAAATTTTGATTTTGCCGATTGTGATGCTTTGCACAGGTATATATGATATTGATTTATTTTATGATAATAAGTTTATATGGTTTTATTCTTATATATCATCAAAGCTATTGTCTATGATTTTGATATCATTGTCAATGAAGGTAATGAAAAAACATGAAATAAAAATGAGTAAAAGTGAGCTGTTTATTACATACACACCATTATTGAATACTTTTCTGATATTTATTTTCTTTGCTAACTTTTTGGTGGATATAGAAAATGTAAGATACCATGATATAATGGCTGCTTTTATTCTGATATCAATTGTGCTATGTGTATTCACATACACGCATATAAATGTTTTTCAGCACTATATGGAGATAAAGAAAAGAGAGTATGATAATGAAGTTATTGTACAAAAGGCAAAACATGAATACGAGCTTTATAAAAGTAAATTGGAAAAACTGAAGGAACTGCAAATTATACAACATGATCTTAAAAACCATATATTAGTGGCACAAGGAGAAAAGGAGAGTTTATACTATGATGAGTTGCTAACACGTATTGAAAAAAATAATAATATTGATTCTGGAAACGAAATAATAGACATGTTATTAGAAGAAAAATCCAAGATTGCTATGTCTAAAAATATTAAGATAGATATTCAAATAGAGAAGGGAATACTTAAGTTTATCAATGATATTGATGGATGCTCATTGTTCGGGAATTTAATGGATAATTCTATTGAGGCTTGTGAAAAAGTTAGTACTCAATAAACAGAAATTTTGATTAAAGTTAAAAGACTAAATAAATTTTTGCTTATATACGTGGAAAATGATATGGAAAAAAAGTTGATTAAAAGAAAACATAATGTTTTGTTAACAACAAAGGTTTCTGTTAAAGAACACGGCATAGGAACAAAGAGTATAAAAATGATTGTGAATAAGTATGATGGCGAATACAAATATGAAATAAATAATGGAAAGTTTATAACGAGAATCTTGATGCCCATGAATAATTTTAAATTGGATGGAGTTGATTAAGTAATGATAAAAAGAATATCCATGCTTTTAGCTCAAAAAATTGTCCTTGAAAATAATGAAAAGGATAATGAAGATATATATGCTTATGGATTAGAAATCATAATAAATTCTCTGATAAGTATAATTTCCGTATTGGCAATTGGAATTTTACAACATAATTTTTGGTACACAGTTATTTATTTGACTACATACTGCAGTATTCGTCTTTATGCTGGCGGATATCATGCCAAAAATAATTTCTATTGTATTTTAATATTCGTTTTAGCTTATATGTGCTCGCCTATTTGGAACGTTTTGTATTGTAAATTTGTAACTGCGTTTATTACTTTATGCATAATCAATTTAGTAGTAATTTCATGGGCCCCGGTAGATAGCCTACAAAATCCTATTTTAGATTCTGAAAGGTTATTGCTAAAGAAAAAAGCTATTGGTTTGACTGTTATTGTCAGTGTTCTGATATTATGTAATGTTATTTTGAGATTTTCATCACATATATCAGGAGCTTCCGCTGCATTAACATATATAGGTATTGTTGTAGCTGTAGGAAAACTTAAAGATTAGGAGGAAGAAATGAAAAATTGGAAAAAATCTCTTTTTAAAATGATGGGAAAGATGTCTATGTTTGTTGCAGTTTATACGGTTGCTTTAGGATACCCGCACTGTTTAATAATTTTGCATCAGCCCCAGGTTCCTGAAAAACTCAAAAAAATGAGAGAAGGGTAACTTTAGATTTTAGTATACGTTTGTTTTATACAAAGGAGTGATTTGATGAAGATTGCTATTTGCGATGATGAAAAGCCATTTCTTGATAAACTTTATCAAATACTTCAAGAAATTCGTATGGAATTAAACATTCCTATTTCAATAATAAAATTTATTGATGGCAAGGAATTGTTGAACTATTTTGAAGTACATAAGGATATTGATGTATTTATACTTGATATTTTAATGAATCCGATCAACGGTTATGATGTCGCTAGAAAGATTAGAAAAATGGATAACAAAGTTAAACTAGTTTTTCTGACATCAATCAAAAATTATGCCATTGCTGGATATAATATACGTTTGGAAAAGTATATTTTAAAACCAGTATCGAAAAAGGTAATGAGTAAAGTGATATTAGAAATATATAACCAACTCTACAGAAATGGGAAATTTTTAATAGTAAAAAATGTTGAAGGATTATTTAAATTATATTTTGAAGATATTTATTTTATTGAAACAGAGGATAAGCATGTATTAATACATACAAAAGATAGTAGTGTTAAATGTTACCATTGTTTAAAACTGTTAGAAGATAAGTTGGATACTAATTTTTATAGGTGCCATGCAAGTTTCATTGTTAACCTTTTGCACATAGATACGTATGAGAGATTGGAAATCAAGTTGGAGAATAATTTTCATATACCAGTTAGCAAACATAGGAAAAGTGGTTTTACCGAAAAATTACTAGATTTTTATGCTCGCTATATGGAATGAAGACCAGTTATCCATTTTAATTGCCCAATTATCTAATTGTGTTTATTTTGTTTTGAAATTTTAGTATAAAAAAGAGTGCTATATCATTGGATTATTCTTTGGGAATGATCGCATTGATATAGCACTCTTTTGTGGTTGGACAAAATATAATAATAGTAAATACTTGAAATTAGCACCTGTAGATAAAGACAAAGAAGGAAAAGCAATGGAGTATCAGTAATATGCAAAAAGTAAAGAATAGTATAGGAGAATCAATAAGAAAACTAAGAAAGTCACAGGAAATATCAAAGTCAGAATTAGCAGAAATTACAGGTATTAGTAGTTCTCATATGAATAAAATTGAGTTGGGTATAAGAAATCCTAGTGTTGTTACATGTCAAAAAATGCTCATTACGTTAAATGCTAGTATTATTATAAAAAAAGAAAATATTACAATTAAAGAAAAATGCATAGAACAGATCTATAATATAATTGAAAAATGTACAGATGAACAGGCTCTTTTTGTTGATGGCAACTTTAGATGGCAATACAAAGACTTTGTTGCCTGTCTCTGAGT
>OBWL01001300.1_pt1 | contig 15579 bp, 4 predicted proteins | sample 1538061 | NCBI WGS metagenome assembly OBWL01 (sample SAMEA2580085, study PRJEB22360) | human gut metagenome | biome: human gut; feature: human-associated habitat; material: faeces | place: Denmark | collected 2008/2010
GGTGGCAAAGTAGTCGGCCAGTACGGCGGAGATCGCGAAGTTAGGTGCGATGAAGACCTTCTGGGTTTCGGGCTTCGGACCGTTGGCGATGGCGGATTTGATCTGGGCGAGTTTCTCGTCGGTCCAGCCGGTGGTGCCGACCACCACGTCCACGCCTTGGCCGATCAGGGTCAGCACGTTGTTCAGGCTGACGGACGGCACGGTGAATTCGACGACCACATCGGTGTTGTCGGTGGTGATCTGGGTCAGGTCGTCGCCGGCATCCAATGCGAGCGCCAGCTGCGTATCCTCGGCGTTGTTCACCGCTTCGACCACGTGCGAGCCCATGCGGCCCTTTGCTCCGACCACCGAAACCTTGATCATGTCTTCTTCCCTGTCTACCCGTACCTGCCCGGCAATGTACCCGGGACGTTTTCCAATCGGCAATCAGCCTATCACCGCAGGCCCCTCACGCCAATACCCCGTCCACAGAATCAAGCTCCCTCTGACGAGCCGAACCGTGAAGTCGAGCTCCCTCTGATGAGCCGAACCGTGAAGAAAACGCCGGAGGCGTTTTTAGGTGAGGGCGAACGACAGTGAGCAATAATTCAGTTGGCTGAAAGCCATCATTAATTGCGTTCGAGCTGGACGCGAAGCGGACTGAGGGAGAGACCCCGGCGAAGCCGCCAACCATCCATCGGGCGTAGCCCGATCCCGTTTCACCCACGCCGCTTGGCCAAGGCCCATCCGGCCAACGCCAATGGCACGGACGCCAGCGTGAAGATGAATGGCAGCATCATGCCCACATGAGGGTTGGAGGCGTCAAGCACAATGCCGGCCACGGACGAGCCGATCGACGTGCCGACCGTGCCTGCGGTGGTTACCCAGCTCAGTCCTTCGGTCAGGGATTCCGCCGGCACCAGATCCTTGACGATGAGGTTGCCGGTGGCGAACGTCGGCGAGACGGTCAGGCCGGCGAGGATTTCGAAGACGCCCAGCAGGATGAGATTGTCCATTGACAACCGGAAGAACACGTAGCCGACGGTCAGCAGCGATAGGAACATCACCATATGCGCCCAATGGGAGCCTTTGAGTCGGCAAGAGCCGAACACCAGCGCGCCGATGCACGAGCCGACCGCGAACATCGCCAATTGCAGACCGAGGAAGGGCTCAAGTCCCATGGATTTCATGGTGGCGGTAATGGACACGTCGAAGGACGTGAAGCTCATATTGAACACGATGAACACAGCGAGCAACGGCAGTACGCCGGCATAGAGCAATACACTCTTGGGCTTGGCACCGCTGCGTTTGAGTTGGCGCAGGGTCAGCTGGTCGGCATCTTCGCTTGCAGCGGGGCTGCCGTCATCGTGCGCGGCCACGGTGACCTGTTCCACGATAACCGGTGGCTGGGTGGATTTCAGCGAGAAGAATATGGTGCCGCCGATACCGCATGCCACGGTGGGCACGAACAGTTGGGATACCGGATGCACGGAGGTGGCCAGCCAAGCCGCCAGAATCGGCCCCAGAATAAAGACGATCTCGTCAATGGCGGCTTCCATGGCGTAGGCCGTGTTGAGCAGCTGTTCACCATCTTCCACACCGCGCAACGCATAGGACCAGCGTGTTCGGACCAATGCGCCGAATGAGAACTGCGTCAGACCCATGATGATGGCCAGGACGAACAGCAGCGGAATCGGCACGCGCACCAACGCCGCGAAGGCGAAGGCGAGCATGGCCACAATCTGCACGGCGAGCGCAAGCCGGCCCACGCGGGCTTGGCCGAAACGGTCGAAGGCGCGGGCGTAGAACGGGGTGACGCAGCTCATGGCCAGCACATAGGCGGCGCTCATGGTGCCGGCGATGGTCCAATTGTCGTAGAGATGGTTGAGCGCCAGAACGATGCCGAGACTCATCATGGAGATCGGCAATCGTGCCACCGCGCCGGACAGGCAGAACGCCTTGGCTCCGGGCAGCATGAACAGGCGCTGGTAGGGCGAGTGGGCAGCGGACGACTTCGAAACCGCGCGAGTCGTGGACACAATAACTCCTTACTGGTGCGTTGTCCGGCACGTGCGCCCGCCCACACGTGCCATCCGAGGGTAGCGGTTCCCGGGCAACGTCACGCGGTGCGTTTCAACCGCGGACCGGTACGTGGCCAGTCGTCTTCATCGTCGGAGATGCCTTGCGATGCATAAGGTCTCTCCACCGGTGAAGGCCGTCCGATGCTGTACAGGTCATGAGCCTTTGGGCTCAGTCGTTGTCAGATTGTTCGGGAATGCCGGAGCTCAACTCGGTAAGGATTTCCTGTTTGGTTTTCGCGCGGGCGTGAAGCTCGCGCAAGCCCTCGTCGGGCTCACTGACATAGTAGAGAGTGGCGTCGATACTGTCCAATTCCACACCTTCGACCGCTGCCAGCAGCAGTCGGTACATGTCGAGCTGGGCAAGTTTGCGGGTGATGTCGTCTGGCTTGGTGGGCCGACGACCGGTTTTCCAGTCGACCACGGTAAAGCGTGCGGTGGTGCTGGACGGGTCAAGTCCACCGATGAATACCGCATCGAGTTTGCCATTGACCAGGCCCACGCCCGGCACGTCCACGACGATGGCACGCTCCGTCCACGCCGGGATGCGCTTGGCCCACGATGATTCGGCCAGTCTGCGCTGCCACGCCACCAGCTTGGACTCGGTGGCATTGTCGCTGCTTATGGAAGTGGCGGATACGGCGGATACGGCGGATACGGATTGTTGAGCCGTGGGCTGTGGGACAGCGGGCTGCCGTGTGGATGGCTTGCGGCATTGCCGCTCCCGTTCGGCCAAATCGGCCAACATGGCTTCCCGGGAAACGAATCCCGCATCCTGACCTGTATGCGGCATGCTTGGTTCGGCTTCATATGCCAGTACCGCTTCATCCGGCTTACCGGCATTGATGAATTGCTCGGCCCACGCATGGAACTGCGTGCCGGCCTCGGCCGCCGGAGACGATATGCGCGGAATCGGGCGGATAATGCTACGCCAGTAGAGGCGCTCCTCCCGTTCGTTCATGCCACCTACGCGGGCTTGCAGGCTTGTCACGTTCTGGCGTCCTGCAGCCAGAACGCGTTGCGCCTTGGCTTTGACTGCCTCATCAAGCGACTGGCCGCTGGCAGCATCGGCCATCAAATCGGCGTCGTCCACCAGCAATTGTGCCCGTTGCAGGAGTGGGCCGGCGTCTTGGTGCTGCTCAAGTGACGAGGAATCTGCGGCGATGACATCGATGCCGCGTGACAGCTGTTCATGCACCGCGTCGCTGAGGGTAGCCGGCCACGGCAATTCGACGGCGGCATTCGTCTGCGTAATCGGCGTTTGCCACGCCTCCCCCACCACGGCGTCACTGTATGCCGCGGCATGCTCTCCGATAAAGAACCCTTCGGGAGGGGCAATCGCTTCGCCTTGCGCCGAGATCAGCATGGGCTTCCCGGCATTGGCGGTTTGCAGCCGTTCCACACAGTCCTGAGCCGATATCGCATGTTCACGGGCTTGGAGCGCGTCATGCACTTCAAGCCAGAAATTGGATGGCTGAGCGGCGCGAGAGCCTTTGGGCACCACTGACGGGTCCCGCCCGGATTCGCCCGTATAGGCGCAATAGGTCATCAGGGCATCTTCCCGCGCACGGGTAAGCGCCACATACATCAATCGACGTTCGTCGGCATGCAGCCGACGCCCATATTCCTCCGCCTGCGTCAAATACCAGCCGGATGCATCCACTTCTTCCACGCCATCGCCGAATTCGCGCATGGAGCCGAACACTTCATCATCGATAAGCTCCACATCATCCAAAGCCGCCAACGATGCGATGGGGTCGGCTTCCACATCGGCATCATGGGGGAATCGCGGCAAAATGCCGGCATCGGCGCGCATAGGCACGGGCACGGCGGTGGGGTTGGTGAGCCAGGAGTCGGCGGTCTCATGATATTCGGGTGCGGTCCAGTGACCTTGCTCGGTGCCTCCCGTATGGTGTTCGTCCAGCACGATCTTGAGATGGTCGCCCTGATTGCTGGGGAATCCGCCGGCGGTAAGCCCCACTACCGCAACGGCATCCCATTCCAACCCTTTGGACTGGTGTACGGTCATCAGTTCCACATCCACCGGAGCGTCGGGGAGACTGGCGGCTTCATCCTCCACCGAAGCCAGATGATCCACCCATGTGATGAACCCATGCAACGAGGGAGTTTGCTCAGCGGCAATCTCTTGCGTGTACGTATCCACCAAATCCACAATCGCATCCATAGGCATATGCGCCAAAGCGGGATTGGCGCGGTGCTGCGGATTATGCAGCACACCGGCCAATACGGTGTCGATGTCAAGATCCAACGCTTCTATGCCGGCGCGAATCACGTCGCCCAGTGGCCGCCCGACGGCATCATGCACCTGACGGAGCATCACCGCGGCCCAGGTTATGGCGTTGCGCCCGTGTGCGCTCAACCGTTCAAGCAGTTTTACCAGGTCGCCGCGTAGCAATACGTCTGGCAGGAATACCGCATTGGCCACCTGATCGCGGTACTCACGCACCACAGCCGCCCATTCATTCGCTGGTGTATCCGGTTGGGCAAGGCCGGCCTGCACCAATGCTTGGAAGCGTTGTTCCATGTTCTGTTCTTCAGCAAAACGGGCCAACATGGTCAAATCCGCTGCGGACATGGTGAATCGTGGCGTGGCCAGCAAGCGCATCAGCGATCCCGTATCGGTGTGGTCGGCGGCCACGTGCAGCAACGCCATCAGATCGCGGATTTCCGGACGTTCCAGCAGCGCGGAATAGCCGACCACGAATGTGGTCAATCCGGCCTGTTCCAATGCCGCCTGATATTCGGGCATATGTGATTTGGACCGAAACAGCACGGCGACCGGCGCTTTCTGTTCGCCCGGCATCTGTTCCTGTTGTTCGGCTGCGGAACGGTGCCGTGCGATGGCCGTCTTGCAGAAACGCACTACGGCGTCGATCTCCTGCCCGGCCGTGGCGAAGCCCAGTACTCCCAATGTTCCTTCGGGGGCATCAGGCATGGGGTCGAGCGATGAGACATCGACCTCACGCATCAATGAGCTGGAGGGACGCGACGGATTGGAGCGCAACGGCAGCGTGAGATTATTGGCGGCTTCGAGCACTATACGGCTGTTGCGCCTGGTGACGGACAGCGGGAATGGCTTGTATCCGGCAGACAGGTGGAAATCTTGCTGGAACATACGGAATGCACCAGGGCTGGCACCACGCCATGCGTAAATCGACTGGAACGGATCACCCACCGCGTTGACGGCGGACCTCTGTGACGCATCCACGTGGAACAGTGCTGCCAGCAGAGCGGCCTGCGTGGTGGAGGTGTCCTGATATTCGTCGAGCAGCACGTGGCTGTACCTGCGGCGCGTACGCTCTCCGATGGAGGGGAAGCGCTCGATAAGCTGATACGCGGCAATGGTGAAGTCGGAGAATTCGGCCATATTGCGTTCCCGCTTGGCTTGGGCATAGGCCTCCACCAGCTGGAGCAGAATATCGCGTTTGCGTGTGGTCTCCAGCAGCGCACCGCAATGATAGGTGCAGCGGGCGTGCAAATGTTCGGCACGGTCATCGAGCTTGGCTTGCCAGCTGGCGTCGGTATCTTTCTTCAGTCGTTTGATCTTGGGGATTTTCGGCTCATCCTCGGGCATGGGTTCATCTGCAACGGCTTGTTGCAATCGATTGATGAATGCCGAATCCCATTGCCGTACTCGATTGATCGCATCATCGAAGCTGGTGCAGCCGGCACCGATCATGGCACTGCCAATGGCATCCGACAACGCCAGAACACGGTTCGCCAAACTGGAGAAGGCGCCAAAATCCTCACTGAACGCCAGATCCATGTGACTGTCGATGACTTCGGTGGCCAGTTGAAGCGCTCCGGCTGCGCTCAATGGTTGCGTGTTCTGATCGAATCCGACAAGCAGTCCATATTGGCGCACGATGGTCTGGAAGAAGGCGTCATACGTGAAAATGGCCGGCTTGAGGAATGCCCGATCAGACACCGTGGCGGTCGTAGAGCCCGCCATATCACCGGCCACTGCGGCGGAGACGCGTTCCAGCAGTTCGCCTGCGGCCTTGCGTGTGAAGGTCAGGCCCAGGATGCGTTCAGGTGCCACACCTCGATTGATAAGCGCGATGATGCGTTGGGTCATCGTAAAGGTTTTGCCGGAACCGGCACCGGCAACCACCAATACGTCAGCATCGACTGGCGCATCGATGATGGCGGCCTGTTCCGCACTGGGAGTGAACGTGCTCATGCTTGCCTCGTTTCGAAAATCGTGTCGATCTGGCCTGCACAGGCAGGGCAGACGTTCTTCATACGGCAGAATCCGATATGGGTGTCTTGCGGATGGGCCTCGATGATGGCTGATCTGCTGGCCGCCGCGGCATAGAATACGCGGGCGATCATGGTCAGCGACCATAACGTCTGCGTACCGGCGAGCGCGGCGAATTGCGCCCACGCTTCGGCACTCACACCTTCGGGAGGAGTAGCCGGATCTATGGCGGGTATGTCGAAGAAACGGTTGGGGTCTTTATACCAGTATCGGGGCGTGAACGGTTCGGCATTCAACGAGCCATCAGTGAACAGCGGCGGCTGGAAGGCACCTTCCGGAGCGTAGCTTCTGGCTGGTGCCGCATTCTGCCCGACATGGAATAGCACGCTTTGGCTGATATGCGGCATTGCGGCAAGTGCCTTGGCACCGCGCGGCCCGTCTTCGGGGAACACGAGGCCAAGCTGATAGCACACGAGCTGCAAATCATTGAAAATCTGTTTGACCGTGGGCGTTCTGCCTGTTTTGTAGTCAATGAGGCGAATGCATTCGCCGCCGTCTGCGAGTACGCGGGTTTCCATACGGTCGATGCGCCCGGACAGTCTCACGGTCAGATGCTCGTCCATGCCTTCCGGCCACCCTCCGACCAGTGCTCCCATCAGACGGACCAGCGTGTTCCGACCGATTGGGTGCAGGCCGGGCACGGCATTGTATGCGTCGAGTATGTCACGCACATCGAATCGTGCGGCAAACTCCCGTTCGCATTCGGCACCGGCCAATGCGCCAATGCTGAAGTTGCTGGAGTTCTTGCCAAGATACGTTTCCGGATCGGCGTCGCTGCGCACAAAGTAATCGGCGATGTTGCGCAGGGTATCCGCCGCGGACTCGTCCTTACGGGTGGCCTCATAGCGGTTCCGGGTGTCGGCTATGGCATTCGGATCAGGACGTTTGCTCTGATAGATGGCATTAAGCCGTGCCGAGACAGCCTCGATGCGACGTTCCGCGCCGGCCGTGGAGTCCAAGCCCAGTGCGGCCAACGCCTGGGCATTGTGGGAAAGATGGTCCAGCCCTTCCTCGCTGCCTTGCTGCGCAACCGCATGGATGAGGGTTCCGAAACTGGTGGCCACGGAGCTGGGGCGAGGACCGGCGAACCGGTTCTCCAGCATCCAGCACACCGGGCACGCCCATAGGCTGTCGACCGCCGATGGAGATAAGGTGACCATGGGCGCGGCCTGCGCATCCGTCTTGCCTTTCCCTGTTTGGATACCGTCAGGCTGTACACCACCAGATGACGCGCTGTCGGATGAGGCACTGTCAGATGAGGTATCGCCAGATGACGCGCTATCCGATTGGGCCGGCGATTCCACAAACGCCCAGCTCTGCGGATTTGCGGCGCGCACACCATGCTCTAACAGGAGTGTCAACGCAATCGCGGCGTCCTTTGCGGCAGCCTGCTGCGGTTGAGCAGTGGCCAGAACCGCGCGGGCGGCGCTGACCAACCCACGTGGGTCGGCGTCCAATCCGGCCAGATCATATTCGGCGAATCCCGCATGTGCCCCCACTGTGGTGAAAGGCGCCTGTTGCCGGTTGCGCGGATAGTATTCCGGCAGATACCCGAAGAGAAAGTCCGAGGGGCTCATGCTGTCGTTCCATACCGCGCTGATCATGATTCGCCGTGCACGGGTCAGCGCGACCAGGAAACTCTTCTTCTCGCCCGACAATACAGCCGCGAACCGCGGATCATGCCCGGTTTTGTCGCTTTCTTCAAGCGCTCCCCTCAGCACGAGCTCGGCAAGGTCTTCACCACCGAACATGGTGTTGCGCCCGGCGAGGTTCGGCCACACGTCTTGCTGGACCACCGGTATCCACGCATATTCCCAGTGGCGTCCGGCCGCGCCTGCCGGCGTAGTCAATGTCACCGCGTCTTCCACCGGTCCTATGTGGGCCAAGGAATCGGCCTGCACTTCCATGCCCCGAACCTGTGCCATGAATGACGTGATGTCTCGACTGGCGGTGGAATCATCGGCGAACTGGAACAGGCGCATTGCCGCGTCCAGCCGGTCATTGGCCGTACGCCCCTCTGCCGTGTTGAATAATGCCGCACGCTGCCAGACCGGTGCCAGACCGGTGGCGTTCCACGCAACAGACAGCGCATAGCGCGGCTGTACGCGCTGGCTTGCCGGCAGCCGCTCCAAATAGGAGCCGTGGTTGCCCGCCGGCCGCTCCAAGCCGGAAGCAACGCTGCCCACCAGATGCCACAGGTTCGCAAAAGCGCGGGCCTGAGGGTCGTTGCCGAGCACCGCGTGGATGGATGCGAGCGCAGCCTGCGCCGGCGCGGCGGCATCATCAATGGCAAGCATCACGTACAGCGCGTCAACGCCAAAGGCCAAGTCATCGCCGGACGGTTCACCGAGTATTTCGACAGACACTGGCAACGAAGTCACTGACGACGAAACCGCTGACGTCGAAACCACTGACGAGGATGTTTCACGACCTGTTTCACGCCGTGTTTCATGGTATGTTTCACGCAATGTTTCCCATGCCGTCGTCAGAGAGGTCAGCATGGCATCATCCGTGGCGAGATGCGCCAGCGACTCCAACGACCCCATGGCCGATTCGATCGGCGCAAGCCTTGCGGGACGCCCCTGACCGGGTTTGGCCCCGGCACTCACCAACGGGCCGTTCATCAACGTGGCCACTCTAGTCCTTATATATGCCGCGCAGGAAGCCAACGTCATCTGGCATTCCGCCATCCCCTCGGCACGCAATCGGGCAAGCTCCACAAGCGCGAACAATCCCTGCACGAAAGTCTCGTCCTTCAAAGGACGGGTGACCGACGAATACCGCACCGGTACACCATCTCGGCGCAGTCGTTCGCCGAACAGCCGCACGGCGGCATTGTCGTGGGTGATGACCGCCATGTCGTTCCACCGAATATGCCGGTCAAGATGCGCCCGCTTGATGCGCCAGACCACATCATCCAGCTCCTCACGTGAGGATCGGTACAGGCCGGCGGTCACCGTGCCGTCCGCCTGATAATTCGCTGCATCGACTCCGCCCAGTATGGCGGTCAGCTTGCCGGGACGCTCGGCCGGAGGCAGCGGCTCGTCTTCCGGCGAGGGAATCGACAGCGAAATACGAGACGCGATCACATCAGCCATCGTCATGTGCGACTGATCAGCGACGGCACTACCGCCAACCAGCTGTTCTTCCTTGGCCTTCAGCCGCCCTTCCACGGCACGGCGCATCAGATATTCCGGATACGATCCGCGGAAGGTCTGCACCGATTCATCCGGGTTGCCGACCAGCACCAACTTGACGCCGGCATTCCCCAACTCCTCCAAGAAGCGCATGCCGGCCAGCGTGGTGTCTTGAACATCATCCACAACCAGCAGCCGGGGCAAGCCCAACGCCTCCACACACATAGGCCGGTCGGAATCATCCGCGTGATCGGCGGCGAATGCCTCACGCACCACACGAGCGCCTGCCACCAGCAAATACGAGGCATCCAAACGGTATTGCCCCGGATATACCGCGCTTTGGGCTGCAATATATTCACGGCGCAACGCGAAAGCCAAACGCCATTGCACCGACAATCGCGCGTCCTCCGTCACGGCGTCCAAGAGACGTGGCTCTTCGTGAACGCCTACACCGAGCTCATCCAATCGGGCCAGCATATCGCGCAACTGGCTGATAAACGCATCTGAAATACCTCGCGTGAACCTATCCGCGCTGGTCGAGCCGCCTGCCGACGTCGGAGACGGCGAATCCGACCCTTGTTGCGAGAGGCTTGATTGTGCGGAAGCGGCCGAGCCGGGCATCTCGCCGGCACCGGCATCGCGTATGAGTCTCGCCCAGTCATCCTGGGCAAAGTAGACGCGCAGCAAATCACAGGTGCCGCAATCATCTCCCGCTACGGCATGGCGCAGATGCACGGCCATGACTTGACGCAGCAAAGCATCCTGTTCCGCACCGTTCAGCAATCGAGGCGACGGCAATCCAGTTCCCTCGCGCGAAGCCGATATGGCCCGGAATGCCACGGCACCCAGCGTGGTGACCGGCCTGGCCTGCACGGAAAACCCGAGCTCACGAATCACCCGATTGCCCAATGCGTCGGCGGCCACACGGCCGGATACGGCCATCACCGCCTGCGTGCCACCGTAGCGGCGCAGCCCCGCCATCAACACCGATAAGGCGAATTCAGTTTTGCCGCTTCCAGGCGTGCCGACAATCAGCCTCGCCGCTCCATCACGGTCGATGCCGTCCAGCACTGTTCCAGGTTCAAGTCTCGTCATCATGGCTCCAGCCTAAACCCGACCGTCACAGAGGGAAAAATTTTACCGAACCCGACGAAGAATCGTACCCTTGACGGTATCCTGTAGAACGAATGCAGGGAGAGCGCATTTTCCAAGGAGGGAGGGAACAGATGGACAACATTCCGATGAGACCGCCGAAGCTGCCCGGATATGATTTCGTCCAGATGTTGGGAAGCGGTGCCACCGCCACGGTGTACCTATATAACCAGCGTATGCCCGCACGCCCGGTGGCGGTAAAGGCCAGCGCCAAAACCCTTGACCCACGGGCCGCTGCCCTGTTCAACCGCGAGGCCAACTTCATGGCCAAGCTGTCATCCCACCCGTACATTCTGCCGGTATATGGTGCCGGCGTCACCTCCGATGGCCATGGCTACATCGTCATCGAATATGCGCCGGGCGGCACCTACAACAGCATCATGAAGGCCCGGTCCATGACCTGCGAGCAGGTACTCGACCTCGGCATCAAGCTGTCAAGCGCGCTGTTCACCGCGCATCGCAGCAATATCATCCATCACGACATCAAGCCCAGCAACATTCTCATCACCTCGCAGGGCTTGCCTGTTCTGGGTGATTTCGGTATCTCCACCGATGTGTATGACCGCACCGAAACCGGATTCTCGCCGCCGTGGGCACCGCCTGAGGTGCTTCAGCATCTGACCAATGGTTCGGAAGCCGCCGACATCTATTCACTGGCGGCCACCCTGTACGCCATGTTCGTCGGCTGCTCGCCATTCCAGCACGATTATCACCCGCGTTCGCAATCGGAACTGATTTCGCTGATCGTCAACCAGCCATTGCCTCGCCTCAACCGCCCCGACGTGCCGGCCGATGTGGAAGCGGTGCTGCGCCGGGCCCTGAACAAGGACCCCGACCAGCGGTACTACTCCGCGTTGGAGTTCGCACGTGCCATGCAGCGTGTGCAATTCGCATATTTCGGGCATGCCACTCCCGTTACCGTGGAAGGGATGCCGGCCTATCCCAAAGACATCGAGCGTCGGCGCCGGGCCACGGACCAGCGAGATCAGATCACCCGTTCGTCACGGCGATGGGTCAAACCGGTGGGTATTACCGTCGGTATACTTGCGGCGATCACCGCAGCGGCACTGATATTCGCCTTCGTGGTCGTTCCCCGCATGGACAGCGCCACCGGATCAGATACCAAACAGGTGGCGACGCCCGGCACCAAGGATGATGACAACAACCGCAATAATCAGGATGACGTGATCACCGATACCGCGAACGCCCAGATTCCTTCCCCGGAGAATCTGAACGGCACCTATGCGGCGGATGGGTCATCCGTGACGTTCACCTGGACGAATCCAGACCCGCAAAGCGGTGATACCTATGCGTGGGCCATAGTGCAGGGCAGCAATACCGACCAGAGCGCGCAAACCGTCACAACGTCAGATCCCACGGTGACCGTCAACGCGCAGGAAGGCTCGCAGACCTGCATTCAGGTGTCCATTGTGCGCAAGAACCGCCAGATGTCCGTCAGCCCCGCCATCGCCTGTGCGGCCAAGCCGCAAGAATGATCCGCTCGCCACTGCCGGGCATGCCACCCTGGCATTGCGTATCGCATCAGACGTGCGCCCAGCAGCGGCGAATTCACCAAATGGACAACAGGAACGGCAGGTATTGGAACCGTAAAGCGTTGTCATTACACCAGCAACCAGAGAAAACAGGGGTCAGGGAGTTCAGATGGCCACATCGTCCCAGTCATACGATCGTCGCCGACGCATCAGCGCGGCTTTGCGCCGCCTTATGCCCTCCGGAGGGCATACGTGGACGGTTCCCGTAATCACGCTCCTGCTGCTTCTGGGACTTGTTGCCGGCGCGGTGATCATGAGCACCGTCACGCGCCGCCATGTGCAACTGGACGATGGCACCGTATGGGTCACTTCGCTGAAAAACCAGAAGGCCGCACGATTCAACGTAAAGAACAAGGAGGCCGACGCCGGCGTCTCCTCCTCCGCCCCACGATTCGACATCGCACAGCATAATGGCGACACCATCCTGACCGAAACGACCAAAGCCTCCACCATCAAGGCATCCACGGTCAGCACCGGTGTCAAGACCGACATCAAAGCCAACACCACCACTGTGGTCGGCGGGGATACCGCAGCCCTGATCAACGAGAAGACCGGCAATGTGTGGACCGGCTTGTCGGAAAACCTTGATTCCGTGACCCCCACCACTTCCGATCCGAAAATAAAGCTGGGCGAGGGCGGGCGCATCGCAGTAACCCACGATGGCAAGGTCTACGGATACCGTCCATCCGACGGTATGGTGCTGCGTCTTGACAATCCCAGCAGCGCCAAGGCCAAAACCCTCGAATCGCTGACCGACGGCAAGCAGCAGACCGTTGAAAGCTTTACCGTCATCGGGAGCACGCCGGTAATCGCAACCGGCAAAACCGTCATATTCAAGGGCGGCCGCGTCGATGTCGACACGACCGGCACCCTCACCCTTCAGGAGCCTCCCACCGATGACATACAGTCCGATTGGGTGGCCGCGGCATCACCGAGAGGCCTTGCGCTTATCCCGTTGAAGTCCAATGCCAAGGCGAATTTCATAGCCAACGGGGGCAAGGCGAATCCAGCACGACCGGTATCGTCCAAGGGCTGCGTGTACTCGGCTTGGAGCCAGAAGGCCAGCAACTACATTCGCGCCTGCTCCCCCACGGATACCAGCGTCAAGCCGCAAACCCTCGAATCCGTCAATACTACTTCCGAATTGGTGTTCCGCACCAACCATCGCCTTGTGGTGCTCAACGACACGGTTAACGGCAATGTGTGGAACCCTGAGGATTCCACCAAAGTCATCAAAATACAGTGGAACAAAATACAGACCGAGCAGACCGAGAAAGAACAGCAGAACAACGACTCGGCCAACAACCACCACGACTTCTCCAAGACCTGTTCCGCACAATCCGGCCAAATCAAAGCCGAGGATGATGAAATCGGCGCACGAGCCGGTTCGGAACAGATTCTCGACGCGCTGCGCAATGACGAGCAGACCGATTGTTCCGTACTGAAAATCACCAAGGTTGGCGCACCAAACAACAAAGACGTCACCATTTCGCCGATTTACGACGGCCGGTATCTGCAACTCGATGCCTCCGCCGCATCCGCAGGCACCGTTACCTTTACTTACGATATTTCCGATGGTCGCGGCCAGACCTCTTCCGCCACGGTGACCGTAACCCTGAATGATGGAGGCAACCACGCTCCCGTACAGTTCGACACTCCTCCCGAGATCGATGTGGAGCAGGGAGCCAGTTATACCGCCAATGCGCTGAGCAGCTTCAACGATCCGGATGGAGACCCGCTCACTCTGGTCTCCGCTGTGGCCCAGAACACCGACCAGGTGCAGGTGTCCACCCGAGCCGACGGCCAGCTTACGTTCAACACCGGTGCGCTGGCGTCGGGACGTGTGGGCGTCGAGGTCACCGTCTCCGACGGCACGGCAACCGGCACCGGCATGGTGTATTTCTCGGTCAAGCCCGCGAACACCTTGGCCGCGGTCATCGACCCGGTAGCGAAAACCACCGTTCCCAACACGGATACCGTCGTCAAGCTGTCCTCTTATGTGCATGGCACTTCCTTGCAGCCGGCACAACTGACTCAGGTGGATACGCCCAACGGCGCTTCGACGACCACCAATGCGGCGGATATGTCGTTGACGTTCAAGGCCACCAATCCCGGCACCTATTATGTGCCCTACATCATTACTCAAGGTTCGATTCCGGCCACCGGATTGGCTCGAGTCGAGGTGCAGCCTGCCACCGGCGAGGCCGCCAAACCGGTTGCCGCCAACGATGTCGCCCTGCTTGGCGCGGATAATACCGCCATTGTGGAGCCGCTCACCAATGACGTCGATCCGATGGGCGGTGTGCTGTCCGTCACCACGGTGAGCGCACCGGCCGACTCCGGCATCAAGGTTGGTCTCGTCAGCCATAAGCGCGTGTATATCACCGCGCGTCAGGTGCCCACGAAGCCCGTCGCCCTTACCTACACCGTGGCCAACGCCTCCGGAACCGCCAAGGGCACCATCGTGTTGCAGCCGCCGGCTCTGGCCACCTCGAATTCAGTGCCCAAGGCCAGCAATATCAATGCCCAGGTGCGTACCGACGGCATCGTGTCCGTGGATGTGCTTGACCATGTGGCCTACTCGGATGGCACCACGGTCAAACTCAAGAACAACCTGCAATACGACAAGGGGACGTTCAAGGGTCTGGCCTTCGTCTCTGGAGACACGGTCCGCTACCAAGCATCCAGCGAGACCGGCAACTTCCCCATCACCTATACGGTTGAAGACAATCTGGGTAATGTGGCTTCCGCCAATATCACCATTACCGTGCATAAGAGCGACGCAGCGAGCAAGGCCGCGCCAACCCCGCATGACGCCGAAGCGCAGGTTGCCGCCGGGCAGAAGGTCCGCATCCCCATCACACTGACCGGCATAGACACGGATGGCGACGACGATCAGCTGTTGGGTCTGGGCAACAAGGCACCCACGCTGGGCCGCATATCCGAAGTCGGTTCCGACTACTTGGTCTATGAAGCGTATCCGGATTCGTCCGGCACCGACACCTTCTCCTATGCCGTGGAGGATTGGACCGGTCAGCGCGCACAGGCGCAGATCCGCGTGGGCGTATTCCAAGGATCGTCCGACTCCGGCGTATACGCCAGGGATGACGAAATCACGTTGAGGCCCAATACGGCCGCAACCGTGCCGGTCGCGCAGAACGACATCTCCGGCGACAACACCAATCTGACCGTCGACAAGCATGTCGAGGTCCAAGGTCTCGACGGGGTGAGCGTGAAAGACAATATGATCTCCTTCACCACGCCCGGCAGCGCCACCACCGACTATATCGCCTACACGGTCAAAGACAAGGCCGGCTTGTCCGATACGGCCACCCTCACGGTAAACGTGGATCCGAGTGCCGCCATCGAGCCGCCTACCGCCTACGACTATCGTGTGC
>OBWL01001330.1_pt1 | contig 15229 bp, 14 predicted proteins | sample 1538061 | NCBI WGS metagenome assembly OBWL01 (sample SAMEA2580085, study PRJEB22360) | human gut metagenome | biome: human gut; feature: human-associated habitat; material: faeces | place: Denmark | collected 2008/2010
CTGCTGCCTGCTCGAAACTAAGCGGCAATTCAAAGGAAAGAGAACTCCTACCTATTTGCAATAGCAGCCTGTGCAGCGGCCAGACGTGCGATCGGCACACGGAACGGAGAGCAGGACACATAGTCCAGACCGATCTGGTGGCAGAACTCTACGGAGCTGGGGTCACCGCCGTGCTCACCGCAGATACCGCAGTGCAGCTGGGGACGGGTAGCTTTACCGTTCTTCACAGCCATCTGCATCAGCTGGCCAACGCCGTCACGATCCAGCTTGGCGAAGGGATCGTTCTCAAAGATCTTGGCGTCATAGTAAGCGTTCAGGAACTTACCAGCGTCATCACGGCTGAAGCCGTAGGTCATCTGAGTCAGGTCGTTGGTGCCGAAGCAGAAGAACTCTGCTTCCTTAGCGATCTCGCCAGCAGTCAGAGCTGCGCGGGGGATCTCGATCATGGTGCCCACTTCATACTTCATATCGCTGCCGGCAGCCTTGATTTCTGCATCAGCGGTGGCAACCACGATGTCCTTTACATACTTCAGTTCCTTGGCATCGCAAGACAGGGGGATCATAATCTCCGGAGCCACGGTCCAATCCGGATGTGCCTTCTGTACATTGATGGCAGCGCGGATCACGGCCTTGGTCTGCATCTTAGCGATCTCAGGATAAGTCACAGCCAGACGCAGGCCACGGTGACCCATCATCGGGTTGAACTCATGCAGAGAAGCAATGATGGCCTTGATCTGCTCAACGCTCTTGCCCTGCGCCTTAGCCAGCTTCTCAATATCTTCTTCCTCAGTGGGAACGAACTCATGCAGCGGGGGATCCAGGAAACGGATGGTTACCGGGCAGCCCTCCAGCGCCTCATACAGCTTCTCAAAGTCGCCCTGCTGATACGGCAGGATCTTCTCCAGAGCAGCCTCGCGCTCCTCAACGGTGTCAGAGCAAATCATCTCACGGAAAGCAGCAATTCTGTCTTCCTCGAAGAACATATGCTCGGTACGGCACAGACCGATACCCTCAGCGCCCAGCTCACGAGCCTTCTTGGCATCTGCGGGGGTGTCTGCGTTGGTGCGTACTTTCAGTACACGGAACTTATCAGCCCAGCCCATGATACGACCGAAGTCGCCGGAAATGGTTGCATCCTGGGTCGCGATAATACCGTCATAAATATTACCGGTAGAACCGTCAATGGAGATGTAGTCGCCCTCGTGATAGGTCTTGCCTGCCAGAGTGAACTGCTTGTTGGCCTCGTCCATTACAATGTCGCCACAGCCGGATACGCAGCAGGTACCCATACCACGAGCAACAACGGCAGCGTGAGAAGTCATACCGCCGCGAACGGTCAGGATGCCCTGAGAAGCCTTCATGCCGGTGATGTCCTCGGGAGAAGTCTCCAGACGAACCAGAACCACCTTCTCGCCTCTCTCGTTCCACTCCACAGCGTCATCAGCGGTGAACACAACTTTACCGCAAGCAGCGCCGGGAGAAGCGCCCAGGCCCTTACCGGCCGGGGTAGCAGCCTTAATGGCGGCAGCGTCAAACTGCGGATGCAGCAGGGTGTCCAGGTTACGGGGATCGATCATAGCAACGGCTTCTTCTTCCGTTCTCATGCCCTCGTCTACCAGATCGCAAGCGATCTTCAGAGCAGCCTGAGCGGTACGCTTGCCGTTACGGGTCTGCAGCATGAACAGCTTACCGTGCTCCACGGTGAACTCCATGTCCTGCATATCTCTGTAATGGTTCTCCAAAGTCTGGCAAACCTGGGTGAACTGTGCAAAAGCCTCGGGGAACTTCTGCTCCATCTCCTGAATGTGCATAGGTGTACGCACACCGGCCACTACGTCCTCGCCCTGGGCGTTGGTCAGGAACTCACCGAAGAGGCCCTTTGCGCCGGTAGCGGGGTCACGGGTAAAGGCAACGCCGGTGCCGCAGTCATCGCCCATGTTACCAAAGGCCATGGACTGCACGTTAACGGCAGTACCCCAAGAATACGGAATGTCGTTGTCACGACGATATACATTTGCGCGGGGGTTGTCCCAAGAACGGAACACAGCCTTGATGGCGCCCATCAGCTGCTCCTTCGGATCCGTGGGGAAGTCCTCGCCGATCTTGGCCTTGTACTCGGCCTTGAACTGAGAAGCCAGCTCCTTCAGATCGTCAGCGTCCAGCTCCACATCCTGGGTAACGCCCTTTTTGGTCTTCATCTCATCAATGAGCTCCTCAAAGTACTTCTTACCCACTTCCATAACCACATCGGAATACATTTGGATAAATCTTCTGTAGCAGTCCCAAGCCCAACGGGGATTACCGGACTGGGTAGCGATGGTGTCCACAACATCCTCGTTCAGGCCCAGGTTCAGGATGGTGTCCATCATGCCGGGCATGGAAGCTCTTGCGCCGGAGCGAACGGATACCAGCAGCGGATTCTGCTTGTCGCCGAACTTCTTGCCGGTGATCTCTTCCATCTTTACGATATACTGGTTGATCTCATCCATGATCTCAGGATTGATCTCGCGGCCGTCCTCATAATACTGGGTGCAGGCCTCCGTCGTGATGGTGAAGCCCTGGGGCACCGGCAGGCCGATGTTGGTCATCTCGGCCAGGTTAGCACCCTTACCGCCGAGAAGTTCTCTCATGTTTGCATTACCCTCAGAGAAGAGGTAGCAATACTTTTTTGCCATTGAGAATACCTCCAAAAAATAGTTTGTAATATACCCGCAAATTTACACTGCGTCAGTATAATGCGGTAAAATTATAGCACAGCAGGGACTAAAATACAAATACTTTTTCTTATTTTTTTATTATTTTATACGCTTTCTGTCAAATAGACTTGCAAAGCGCCGCCGATTGTTGCATAATGAAAGCACAAATCAAAGAATATCCGGTTTGGAAAGGAACGATAGACCTATGAAATGTGCAATTATTTTAGCCGGGGGCAAAGGCACCCGGATGAAGGCGGACTGCCCCAAAGTGATGTGCAAGGTGCTGATGAAGCCCATGATCGACTATGTGGTTTCTGCCGTAAAGAGCGCCGGGTGTGCGGCCATCTGCGTAATCACCGGCTACCGGCATACAGAGGTGGAGGACCACCTGCAAAATCTGGATCCAACCATTGAGACCGCCCTGCAAGAGCCCCAGCTGGGCACCGGCCACGCGGTGATGTGCGCCCGGGATTTTATTGAGCGCCACCGGGGAGACGATATTTTGGTTCTGAACGGCGACGGTCCGCTGCTGGACGAGCCTACCATTAACGGTGCCTACGCTTTGCACAAAAGCGAGGGCAACGCCATCACCCTCATCAGCGCCTTGGTGGAGGACACCAACGGGATCGGCCACATTAAGCGCAGCGCCGACGGTAAGCTCCAGTGCATTGTGGAGCACAAGGACGCTACCGAGGAAGAAAAAAAGATCAACGAGAGCAACGCCGGGTGCTACTGGTTTATGGGCGACAAGCTGCTGTACGCCCTGGATCGGATTACCAATCAAAACGCCCAGAATGAATACTACCTAACCGACAGCCTTTCCATTCTGCTGGGCGCCGGCAACGGCGCCAACGCCTATGTAGTCGAGAACAGCGATGTGGTACTGGGTGCCAATGACCGAGCCCAGCTGCACATTCTCAACGAAATCCTGCGCCACAAGATCATGCACCAATGGATGGTAGACGGGGTGGACATTCCCTGCACCGACGGTGTGATGATCGCCGACACGGTACAGATCGGCACCGGCACCACCATTCTGCCCGGCACCATCCTGCTGGGGAACACCACCATCGGCAAGGACTGCCTGATCGGGCCGAACACCTATATTATGGACGGCACCGTGGGCAACGGGGTAACCCTGGACAATGTGAAGCTGACGGACAGTACCGTGGAGGACGGCGCGGACGCAGGCCCCTTTGTACAAATCCGGGGTGGCAGCGTGCTGCACACCGGTGTGCACATCGGCGACTTTGTGGAAGTGAAGAACAGTACCGTAGGCGCCGGCACCAAAAGCGCCCACCTGACCTACATTGGCGACAGCGATGTGGGTGCCGGGGTGAACTTTGGCTGCGGCACGGTAACGGTCAACTATGACGGCAAAAACAAGAGCCGCTGCAAGATCGGCGACGGCGCCTTTATCGGCTGGCACAACAACCCCGGGGGCCCGGCGGCGCACTTATCGTCTGCAACACCAACCTGGTGGCACCGGTAGAAGTGGGCGACCGGGCATACATTGCCGCCGGTTCCACCATTACGGACGATATTCCCGGCGATGCCCTGTCCATTGCCCGTGCCCGCCAGGTAAACAAGCCCGGCTGGGTCACGGAGAAGAAGCCTTATAAAGAAAAGAAGTAAAATGGTTATGAAACGCATTTGCACCTGCTTGCTGGCGGCAGCACTGGTGGTGGGCGCCTTTACCCGGTGCGCCGCCAAGCCCGCTGCCGGCACAGACACCACAACCAAACAGGAAACCACTACGGAAACCACCACCGTCACCACCACGGAGAACACCAAGACCACTTTCCGGGAGAGCTATACCTCTACCATTTATCCGGCGCTCCACCGCAAAAGCGGTAGCGGGTACAGCCATGAGCTGGCCAGCTACACCACTTACTACGACGCCAAGAACGAGACCCGCACTGCCAACATCACCGCCTCTATTCGCAAGCTGAACAACCTGGTAATCCCTGCGGGGCGCACCTTCAGCTTTAACCAAACGGTGGGCAAGCGCACAGTGCTGGCCGGGTACGCCACTGCCAAGGTGGTGCAGGACGGCGAGTTTGTAGACGGCCTGGGCGGCGGGGTATGCCAGGTGAGCAGCACCATTTTTGAGTGCATTCTCCGCGCCAATTTACAGGTGGTCTGCCGGGCGCCCCACTCGCTGGAGATTAGCTATGTACCCCTGGGCGGGGACGCTACCGTGCAGTGGAATACCACGGACTTTCAGTTTAAGAACACCAGCGGCACGGACATTCGGCTGCAAATGACCGCCAAGAACGGCACCCTCACCTGCAAGGTAATGGGGCAAAAGAATGTAAAGCCAAAGGATGTAAAGATCAGCATTAAAAAAACCGGCAAGCAGTATGTACTCACCCGCACCGTAGGCGGCAAGGTGAATTACACCACCTATTCCACCTACGCCAAGCCCAAGAAAAGTCAGTGAATGAACAGAATGCAAAAGCCGCCGCACCACATGGGTACGGCGGCTTGTTTTTTGATCGTTCTTCCCATCGTCTCCGGCGCAATCCCTCAGTCGCGCAGCGACAGAGGGGACGGGCACCGGTTAGGTGGTGGGTTTGCCGTAGGCAAACTCGGAAGGATTGATGCACTCGCTACGAAACAGTCCCCCGGACTGTTTCTCCCAAACGCTGACGCATTTGGAGCCTCGTGTCTCTTGCACTGCGTGCAATTCACTCGGGAGCAAGCCCCCGCCCTACGGCTTTTTATGGCGTTATGGCAACAGAAACGCCGTAGGGGCGGATAGTATCCGCCCGTGATACATTTAGAGCACCTCCGGAATTGGCAGGTGGCAGGTTTCCGCCCCTACAAAATGCAACGGTACAATCATGCACTCGCTACAAAGTAAAAACCCCACCGGTGCAATACCGATGGGGTTCTTTTTTACCAACTTACCAACCCAGACGAACGATCTTAATGGAGCAGCTGCCGGTGCCGTAGCGATAGCAGGCTGCGTGCCCCTCCGGGGTGAAAATATCAATTCTGCCCTGGCTGGACAGCCCGCTGCCGCCACGGTCCACTACGGTGTAGTTGGTGCCGTTCACGGAGATCACGGAGCCCAGGGGCAGCCAGTTGCAGGCCACATAATGGGGATTGGACATACCGTTATAAATGCGGCGGCCGCTGGTGGTGATGCCGCGGGAGTTGCCGTTGCACACCGCGCAGGCGCAGTAATGAGTGTACCGACCGCTGATGCTCTGGCCCACGGAATAACCGCCTCTGGACTTTACACCGTTTGCCTTTACGCCGGCGGCCTTGGTACCGGTGCGCACAATCTTCTTCACCGGCTTTTTGGTAACCACCCGCTTCTCTTCCGTGCGGGTCTTTTCTTTGCCGTTAACCAGCTTCACTTTATAGGTCACATCGGCGGAGCCGTTCTGGCCTTGCTGCTCCACTTTGGTCTTGCCTACGGTGAGCTTGCTGTCGGTCTTGGTCTCCGTCTTATAGGACAGGGTCTCCGTCTCGGTGACGGTCTTGTAGCTGACCCGGTACACATGAATCTTCATGCCTGCCTTAAGGGATGTTGCGGCAGAAGGTTCTGCATAATCATTCGTACCCAGCTGTACCTTGGCCAGGTCCAGCAGGTCACCCACGGTGCCCTCCACCATGGCAAAGCTCTGGGTCTTGCCGTCTGCCGTCAGGGTAACGGTAAAGGCAGTATTTACCCGGATGACCATGCCGTCCGTTACCGGATCGGTCAGGGCGTAATTCACCTTGTCTGCGCTGTGCAGCGCCAGACCCGCCTCTGTAAGGGCGTCGCCTACGGTATCCGCATACACGGCATAGGCGGTGATGGTGTGGTTCACTTCCACATTGACAGTATGCTGCCGGTCCAGCACGATCTTGCCGCCCTTGCCGGCTTCAAAGCCTGAAAGGTCCAGCTTGTCGGTGCTCTCCAGCGTAATGTTTGCATTGGTCAGGATCTCGGTTGGTTTCTCTTCTCTGGTGGTCACGGTGGTGGTCACGCCATCTACCACAATATCCACATTATATTCGTTGAGCAGGCCAGCGAATGCAGTGGAGGCGAACACAACGATGGCCAGCACAAAGGCCAGCACAGCTGTGGTGAGCATCTTTGCCCAGCGTTTTACGCCACCGGATTTGGATCGATAAATCATCTGAATCTCCTTTTGTTTTGGAAAATAGAAAACAGGCTTGCCGTTTTTTATTGAGGGGCTCTTTTGAGGGGAGCCACCACAAGAGCAGAAGCAATTTATTCTGCCTTTTCCGTTAGTATTTCCCTAAGACGCAGACGATTATATCACAAATCACTAAGAAGTCAACTTTTCAAACCAGATGTTTTTGTTGAAGTTGCACAAATCCCGTTTGATGTAAAACAAAAATGCCGCCGCGCTAATCAATATCTTGTGGTCTTTCGTTTACACGCTTTACCGCGTGAAAGCAAAATTTTGTAGGTTTGGTAGAAATCCGGCTTCCAAAGATTGCAATTTGTAACCTTTTTGTTGCCAAATTTCATATTTTTCCCAAAATATGGTAATATTCTGTCATATTTTGTCCGCGATCCACAATATCTCGTACCCCGCATTTTGCTCGATTTTAAGCCAAAAATCCGTTATTTTGCTGCCCGACACCGGCATTTTGACCTTGCCGCCCCCGCCGACACCCTTCGACCCGTCAAATACGGGACAAGCATATCTATTATATATAAAAAAAGAGCACCCGGTTGTCTATCAGCGAAGACATTCGCCTATACCAATGAAGAGTAACAGCCAGTTCTTCTTGATTGTTGACACAGGCAATGCCAAAATCCATGTCATTTTGATTAGGAAACAGATATGTTGCTCATAGTCCGTTGCTTTATAGTCCGTATACTTCTATATTATAATATGTGAGGTGTTTTAATGATTACGAAAGAGTTTGGGCAAAGGCTTAAGGAGTTCCGACAAGAAACAGGATTAAGTCAAGAAAAATTTGCTCTTAAAATTAGTATGGATCGAACTTATTACGCTTCCGTAGAAGCAGGCCGCAGGAATATTTCTCTGGAAAACATCAAAAAAATTGCAGATGGTTTTGGAGTATCGCTAAGCCAATTATTTGAAAATCTATAGGGGGAGAGAACAGCATGCCTAATTTTACAACATTATACACCAATTACGCAAAAACTAAAAATGTGTGCGGCTTCTGCGAGCAGTATGCAGAAAACGATATTGCTACTCGCTTTCTTTTAGTCCGTTCCCTTGATAGGAATAATCTGAGAGAAATTATTGAACGCTACTCAACAGAATCTCCAGATGGACTTATTCCTGTGCTGACAGAGAAAGCTTATAACTCATCTGTTACTATCGAACAACTCATTTCCTATATTGAGAGTAAACGTCAAGAACTTATTAAGCAGCGCACTCAGGAATTGGACGGATTACAGGATGTTCTTTCTGAATTTCCTGTTGTAAACTGTGGTGTCAGAAATGACAAAGTTGATGATATTGTCAAAAAATTCGTTCGGAATAAATCCTTAAAGACTATGGATGAGCTCGAATACGAACTTGATAATGTAATGCTTCCCAAAATTCGTCAGTACAGTATGTGGTCATATTATAACCAAACCGCTAACGACATCATTGAGTTATTTTTCCTTCAGCATCCTGCCGTTCTTCCTACTTTGAGAAAGATTCATGATATAGATTTCTTTATAAAAATCGATGGAAGAATCATTCCGTTTGATTTGAAATTCACGCATATTTCAGACAGTTATTTCGAGCTGGCCTCTCAAGGTATAATTAGAAGCGATGATTCTACGTTCGATGATTTTTATGTTGATGCCAATAGTGAAACTAATGAGTTGAATCGATTAAAGGCATATTATCAATCATTTAAGCGAGAACATAAAACTCTCAAGCTGCCAAATATCAGCAAACAGAATAAAACATCTCTTATGAACAATCTTTCTGCTACTGGAGATCCCGGTGCAACGAGATTTATTGAGGAGTTTACCGCAAGGCATGCTGACTATGTGCCAACAAGCCATGAGCAATTATATCCTCTGGAATGGTGGAATTATAAATATCAAGGTGAACGTCTCTTCTGCAACAACAATCGTCTCTTCGTCTTTCTCGCTTACATGAATCGATTTGTTGATGGCAGAGAACTCAAAGGCAAAACTGCTGCTATCGGCGAAAAAATCAATTCATTACTCGATAATTTAACAATGAGTGATTTCCACTCTGTCCATTATCATTATGATAAGGAAGCCGATTTGGTTGGTGATTATACCGCACTTTCTCTCTCAACTATATATTATGAATAATAAACAGCGGGGGGCTTTTAATTGAAGTCCCCCGCTGTTTATTAACTCATATTATCTGCACATACTTTTACAATTCGTGAAACTTTGTAAATAAATCCTTGTGGTATTGTTCGTTCAAACAAAGCGTTCATCACATTATAAACTTCGTATTCTGGATGCTCGGACAATATTGTTTTTATATCAGCCTCAAGTTGAAGATCGTCATTTTTGAATATGGTTGATTCCTGTCCTCTATTATTTGTATTCTTGAAGGTCAACACAAAATCAGTTTTTAAGGCGTTTTTACGATTGTCTTGAATTACTGATGTCGCTGAATATTCCAACGGAACAATATCTGTAATTTCGAATCCGTGCGTAATGAACAAATTGAGCGTATCAATCCATGTGTTATCGTCCAAGCAATTAAATGCCATTGAAAAATATTTACCAGGCTTTAACACACGAGAAATTTCGGCAAATGCCTCATCCAGCAGCTGGTTATAATTTTTTGCATTCTTTTCTTTTCTTTGCTTTGCTTCCGAAACGATTACTTCATCATTCCAATTAATAGTCTTATCCAAGCCAAGCCATGCATTCCACATTAGGCTCTGTTCCAGATATAAAATTCGATTTGCATGAGGTGGGTCGATGAATACATAATCAACACTGTCGTTGGCTAACTGTAGATGAGTAGCAGAGCCGTTAATGAGCCGGACATTATTTTCATAATAACCATTTTCTCTGTTCGAGAACAATTCGTTGATTTCTTTCTCGCCTTTGATTATTCTCTTAAACCGATTTTCAAAACAATTCCACACATTAATTTCGAAATGTTCTTCTGGAACCCAATAACCAATTACCCAGCTTCCAACTTCGGCTTTAGGAGCCGCACCTTCGTTCCTTTTTCTTCCTCGAATAACAAAGACTAAGTTACTGGCCTGTGACAATGTACCCGTAAGTGTCAATTTGAAAACATCACGGATATTCGGGTCTTCAATATTTTTGATTTCATCATTGATAAGAGACAATCCGACCAGGGCTCTTGGTGTGAACAGATCTGCAACAGTTTGGTTTTGCCCAACATTAATTCGAGAGTTCTCAAACATTTGGGATGTTGGATACCACTTTGCTTCAACTAATGGATGTTGCGACATAGTTATGTCAACATCTATACCTTCTCTAATTTTCTTTTTACTTTGATTTGTAGAATACCATACCTCAATAGGCATATCATTCTTCCAAATTGTATGTGTTACAAGTGTCGGTTCTCCATCATATTCGAATTCATACAGACTGTTAATGGTTGCTTTTAGCTTTTTTGTGATAACCTTAAATTGGCGATTAACTTCATCAATGTCAACAGCTGTCATTGACACTTTTGCCAACTTAATAGCTAAAGGATTGAGATCAACTCCGATACATCTTCTGTTTGCTTTTAGCGCTTCAATTAATGTGACACCCGAACCGCAGAAACTATCGAGAACCACTTCCCCGGGCATAGTGTATTTTTCTATAAATTTTGATATTTCATTAAATGGTTTTTTCCCCCAATATTTGTGCATTGCATAAATACCTTTGTAGGTATTGGTGTTAGCCATAATCTCCTCCGCTTGTTTGTTTGTTTCTTTATTGACTTGTTCGACAATTCCCTCGAAATCCATCCCAAAAAACGGCAGAACTTCGTCGAGCCGCTTAAACGTCATTGTTCAGCTTGCCGGTCTTAGTCATATCGGACACAGCTTTTTATTCGTCTTCCGTTGTAAATTCTAAAATATCATCAACCCCACATTGGAGGGTTTTGCAGATCTTCTCAATGGAATCGAGAGAAATATAATTGTCTCGCTTGATTCGGGTAATGATGTTTGCGCTAAATCCCGCTTTTTCCATCAGCTCGGCATTGGTCATTTCCTTATCAATCATGAGATGAAACAGTTTTTTATATGATACAGCCATAGAGACATCCTCCTTAACTGCCCTACATCATATCACGAAATCGTGAATATTTCAATAGATTAAGAAGAATACTTGTGGAAGAGGGGACTTGTACCCTTTAGAGTACAAGTCCCAGGTATGTATTCGTTTATTCTTCCATGACTTCCAACATCATTCTTGTACCCAACTTAAAGCTGCTCTGGAACAGTAAGCAATCGGTGATTGTCTGGTATTCTCGCACACAGTCGGCGTATTTATCAAACAACTCCTTCTGCTCGTCCGTCATAGTAGCTTTGAACTTTTCTTCGTTCCTGCAGATCAACTCCAACAGCTTTTTATATTCTTTGCAAGCAGATGTGTTATACTCTGTTGGCTCAGGATTGCCGTACCAAAATTCTTCAAGGATTCACATACCTCATCCTCCTCGTAGATCAATTCGGCAAGGACAATCTTCTCTGCACGATTACGGATGCTGTTCATGGATCCAACCCATGCCATTTGGTCAGCTGCTTTCAATGCCTCTGTCACGCCCTCAGAATCCTTCATTTGCTCAATAATGACCTCCAGACGGCTCTGTGCCTGCTCGTTCAAGTCGGCCAGATAAGTCCACAATTCTCCGGTCAAGCAAAGGTCATCAAAGCGGATAGGATGATGTTCCCTCAGATACTCTCTGTACATCCGTCCCTAACGGCCAATGGGTCTGGTTTCTTCCGGCAAGCGAATATCGGGAATATAGTAGTCGCCACAACGAATATAGTTCAGTTCCTGCATCATATGTACCGCCAATAATAGTATCAAACATTCGATTTGGATAGAAAAAAGCGATACCTGGTTGTGAAAACCAAGAATCGCCAATTTTTCTTGTCGCACTCCTGTACGGCAGCTACCCTATGTCAGTAATGTCTCATACTGTCTTATTGAAAACTACCCTTGGGTGCTCTTTTTAAGTTGTCCTAATGTATATAACCGTAGGAGCGGATACCCTCCGTCTGCTTACGATCCCTTATCCTCGTCCTGCAATTCCCGCTGCTCTTCTTCCAAAGCGCGTTCTTCCACGGCCAACTCCTGTCTCTCCTCGGCCAGCAGTTCGCTCTCTACCTCCCGCTTGCCAAAGATCAGCGACAGCAACACCGGCACCAGAACGCCGCAGCACACCCACACTGCCCGATCGCCCAGCCAGCGGGCGCACAGGGTACCGATCACTGCCCCCAGCAAAAAGGATCCGTTGATCATCATATAGGTAAGGCTGTTCTTTAGGCTCTGGCGCTCCTTGGTGCGCAGATAATCCAGAAAATGCAGCGCCAGCTGGCGCAGATTGTTGGTACAAAAGGTGGAGGAAAACGCCATATTGTTGGTGCGCTTAAACGTATTGTACTGCATGGCGCAGATAAAGGCCACCGTTACGGTGGACACGGTAAAGGGCACCGATTTTGGCAGACAGCCCACCACAAACAGCAGGCCGATCTCCAGCGCCACGAACACTGTATCCCACCGCAGCAGCTTGTTCTCATCCAGCAGGCGGGGCATCGTCACCGTCATGGCAATGCCGATCACATAAAAGCACATGGGGATCAGGTAGGTAAACACCTTCTTCACATCGCCGTGGGCGATGGCCATACCCAGCAGGGCAAAGTTGCCGGTTTGGGCATTGGCAAACACGCCACCCTTTAATAAATAAGTATAGGTCTCCAAAAAGCCGCTGACCATAGCCAGAGAGGCACAGATATAGCCTGTTTCGTGAATAGGCACCGGTCTTCTTTTCATTCTGCTCGCTCCTTTTCATCGATTTCGCACCCTATTGTAGTCCTTTTGTTTTTGAATTGCAATGTTTTTTTGTATTTAGATAAATAAGATGGCGGGCGGCAGATTGCCGCCCCTACGATATATAACAGTGCAATGTGGAGCTTGCGTTTATTAAGAATGATCGTAGGGCCCGATGCCCACATCGGGCCGCATAAGGATCACCAAATAACAAATCCTGTTGCAATCCCCTTTTATATCCAGTACAATAGAGAAAGACAACGGAGGTGTTGATTTGAAAAACCAACTGTACTATACCAAGCCGGCCAAGTGCTTTGAGCAGGCGCTGCCCTTGGGCAACGGACGGCTGGGGATAATGACCTACGGCAACCTGCGCCGGGAGCGCCTGTCGCTAAACGAGGACAGCCTGTGGTCCGGTTACCCCAAGGATCAAAACAAGGCAGACGCCCACAAGTACCTGGCTGCCTGCCGGGAGGCCATCTTTGCCAAGGACTACGCCAAGGCCAAGGACATTCTCAACCGGGATATGCACGGCCACTGGAGCGAGGCGTACCTGCCCCTGGGCAATCTGCGCATTGACTACGACCGGGCGTACAAAAAGAATTACAGCCGCACCCTGGATCTGCGCACCGGCGTGGCGGTGACCCGAGCGGACGGCTTGACCCAGACGGTGTTTGTCTCCCACCCCGCTCAGCTGGTGGTGGTGCATATAGAGAGCGATCGGCCCTTTAGCGCCACATGCCGACTGGACAGCCTGCTGCAAAGCACCGTTACCGCGCAGGACGGCACCCTGCTGCTCACCGGCCAAGCGCCGGAGGTGTGTATGCCCCCCTACTATAATAAGGGAGAGACGGTGGTACAGGGCAGCCGGGGTATGCGCTTTTGCGCCGGGCTGCGGGCAGACGGCAAAGTAACCTGCACCGGCGACAGCCTGCGGATTGAGAACCGCAAGGAAGTAACGCTGCTGCTGTCCATGGCAACCTCTTATGTGGACTTCCGCTCCATGCCCACCGCAGACGAAAAGGCTCGTATGCTGGCCTACTTTGACGGTGCGGCAGACTACCTCACGCTGCTGGCCGCCCACATTGCGGACTTCTCCGCTTTGATGGATCGGGTGACTCTGGAGTTGGAGGGGGGCGACGACAGCCTGCCCACCGATGTGCGGCTAAAACGCATGCAAAAGGACAAAAGCGACCAAAGCCTAATTGCCCTGCTGTTCCAGTACGGGCGGTACCTGACTGTCTCCGGCTCCCGGCCGGGCACCAACGCCATGACCCTGCAAGGGATCTGGAACGAGCAGGTGCGCGCGCCCTGGTCCTCCAGCTACACCACCAATATTAACACCGAGATGAACTACTGGCCCACAGACGCAGTAGGGCTGGGCGAATGTTTCACGCCGCTGGTGGACTTTGCGGAAAAGCTGGCGGCAAACGGCTCCTCCACCGCCAAGGCGTACTTTGACGCCGATGGCTGGTGCGCCTGCCACAACAGCGATATTTGGGGCGCCACCTACCCGGCCGGGTTCCCGGACGGCGACGGCGACTCCAGCTGCTACGCCGTTTGGTTTATGAGCGGCGCCTGGATTCTGAACCAACTATACACCCACAGCCTGTACCAAAAGGATCCGGCCTTTGACGAAAAGCTGAAAGGCATGTTCGCCGGCGCGCTGGCATTCTTTCATTCCAGTATGACGACGCACAACGGTCAACCGGTCACCTGCCCCTCCATCAGCCCGGAAAATACATTCACGGACAACGGGCAGCGCAGCGCCGTAACCTATATGCCCTCCATGGATCGGGAAATTCTCCACGATTTTATGGAGAACTGCAGAGCGCTGGGGCTGGACGCGCCTGTCATTGACCAGGTAGCCCCCGCTCCGGACGGCCGGGTACCGGAATGGGCGGAAAATTACCAAGAGACCGAGGTGGAGCACCGCCATGTGAGCCACCTGTACTGCATTTACCCCTCTCACCGGGTGCAAAGCGACGCGCTGCAAGCGGCAGCCAAGCAGTCTCTGCTAAAGCGAGGATTTGGCGGCACCGGCTGGTCCCTGGGATGGAAGGTGTGCCTGTGGGCACGGCTGGGCGACGGCGAGAACGCCCTGCGGCTGATCGAAAATCAGCTACGCCCCATTAACCCCAAGGCGCTGATCCGAGTGCGGGGCGGCGGCTCCTATCCCAATTTACTGGACGCCCACCCGCCGTTCCAGATCGACAGCAACTTTGGCGTGACCGCCGGCATTGCAGAAATGCTCATTGGCGGTGCCCTGCCCAAATGCTGGAGTGGCAAGGTCACCGGCCTGGTAACCCCGGACGACACCATCAGCTACGCCTTCAAAAACGGCAAGCGGGTGAAGTGAGGACGGCAATACGGTTATTTCATTTTTCCGTAGGGAGCAACCCGCCGCCCCTACGAGAACCAACAAAATACGGTTATGTAACTCTATCAAAAAAGAGCACCCGGTGGGTGCTCTTTTGTTTTATACAATTATACTTATTCGTCCGTACCATCGGTAGGCTCCGCAGGCGGAGTTTGATTCCGCACCGGCGGTTCCGCAGGCGGAGTCTGGTTCCACACC
>OBWL01001335.1_pt1 | contig 15159 bp, 5 predicted proteins | sample 1538061 | NCBI WGS metagenome assembly OBWL01 (sample SAMEA2580085, study PRJEB22360) | human gut metagenome | biome: human gut; feature: human-associated habitat; material: faeces | place: Denmark | collected 2008/2010
CAGCGCCTTGCCCCGAGCGTGAGGCGGCGGCGAACCGGTCCGTCGACACGTCGGACACGCTCAAGCAGACCGTTACCAAGGCGACTCCGAGCGTATCCGACGAAACGCTGGCACTGTTCGGACGCAGGAACGATTTCGCCACGCGCTACCATCTGACGCGCCGTGGCAAGATCAAACGACTGGGGCAGATCACCAGAATCGTCGAGCAATTCGACGTGCTGCACGGCCTGACTCCGGTCAAAATGCGCCTCATGTTCGAGGCGCTCGGCCCCACGTTCGTCAAAGTGGGCCAGATTCTGTCGATGCGCTCCGAGATTCTGCCGCAAAGCTTCTGCGACGAACTCGCCAAACTGCGCGCCGACGCCGACCCGATGCCGTATTCCACGGTGTTGGATGTGCTTGCCGCCGAATACGGGCGTCCCGCCGACGAGGTGTTCGCGCATATCGATCCCAAGCCGTTGGGCTCTGCTTCACTGGCGCAAGTGCATCGCGCCACGCTGAAAACCGGCGAAGATGTGGCCATTAAAGTGCAGCGCCCGGGTGTGCGCGAAACCATGGCTCAGGACGTCTCCATCATGCGCTCCATAGCCAAGGCCGCCACTAAGGTGATTCGCACCTCACAGATCGTGGACCTGAAGGGCGTGGTCGAGGAGCTGTGGGACACCTTCGAATCGGAGACTGACTTTCTGATTGAGGCCCGCAACCTCGCCGAATTCAAGCGTTTCGCCGCCCGATTCAAATACATGGACTGCCCGACGGCGTACACCGAACTGTGCACCGAGCATGTGGTGGTCATGGAGTACATCGACGGCATCTCCGTCTCCCATCCGGGCCGGCTCGTCGATGCTGGTTATGACTTGAAGGAGATCGGCACCAAGCTCGTCGACAATTACGCCACGCAGATTCTCGACGACGGCTTCTTCCACGCTGACCCACATCCCGGCAATATCATCATCCGGGGCGGCCAGATCGTACTTATCGACCTCGGTATGACCGGTCGGCTCGACCAGCGCACCCGTGCAGTCCTCAAAGAAATGATTTTCGCCGTCGCCAAACAGGATTCGCCCGCTCTGGCCGAGGGGCTGCTGCGATTTGCCGGCACCGAGGCCGATCCGGAGGACTACCCAGCACTGCTGGCTGATCTGGACGTGATCGTCAAGGAATTCGGCACCGTGGATCTGGCCGAACTGGACATTGCCGCCTTCCTGACCGCACTGACGCAGATGGCCGGCCGCCACAACATCGAGGTGCCCAGTACGGTGACCACCGTCGGCCGCGCGTTGGTTACGCTCGAAGGCTTGCTGGACGAGTTCATTCCTGATGTGAATATGATCGAAATCATTTCCGACCATATCGCCACGTCGAAATCGCTGAAGAACGCCACCAAAGACGAGATCAAGTCGCTGGGCGTTGAGGGACATCAGGCTTTGCATGCCACGCTCGGCACCATGACCGAACTCAAGACCGTGGCCCGTATGCTGACCCGTGGTCAGTTGCGCGTCAACATGGAACTGGTCGGCTCTGAAGAGCCGTTCCAGCTGCTTTCGGATATGGTGAATCGTCTGACGATGGCCCTGATTGTGGTCGGTTTGTTCGTTGGCTCGTCGATTGTCTACTACGCCGGCATGAAGCCGATTATCTTCGGCATTCCGGTCATCGGCTTCATGGGCTACGTCGTGGCCTTCGCCCTCGGCGTATGGATCGTCATCGACATCTACTTAAAGGGGCGCAAAACCAAGAAGCGGTAGGGCATCGATTGATATCAGTCCAGCGGGAGGGTGGATTCGCGCTGGATAAGGTGGCAGGGTACGTAGTCGACACCGTGATGCGGGTTGCCGTCGATGGCATCGACCAAGTATCGTGCCGCACGCCGTCCGATGGTTTCGGTTTCGTTGTCGATCGACGTCAGTGCGGGCCTCGAGCTGGAGGTCAGTACCGACCAGTTATCGTGGCCGATGACGGCGACGTCATCCGGGATGCGCAGTCCCTGCTGCTTGAGCACGTCAATGCAGCCGCGGGCCAACTGATCGTTCTGGCAGACCACTGCATCGAACTTGACCCCTTGGTCGAGCAGCAGGCGGGTGGCGGCGCGGCCCCAGCCTTCGTCCCATTTGCCGTAACGAATTGGGCCGGCGGGTTCAATACCTAATTCGGAGAGTGCCTCGAGCGCGCCCTTGGTGCGGTCGGTGGCAGCGGTATAGGTTTCGTCGCCGCCGATAATGGCGATGTGCCGGCGGCCACACGAGATGAGATGGTTGATGGCCATGCGGCCGGCGTCCACGTTGTCGCAAGTGACCGAGCAGTCTTTGGGGTCGGTGGAGGGGCCGTAGACGTAGACCAGTGGCACGCCCCAGTCATGGCCAAGCGTGGGCCTGGGGTTGGTTTCGCACTGCACGATGAGTAGACCGTCGACCTTGAGGGACAGCAGTTTCTCGACATGCTGACGTTCCAAGGCGGCGTCGCCACGAGCGTTGGCCAACAATACTGAGGTCGATTGGGCTCGCAACTCGTTCTCCGCGCCGATAAGAATCGGTGTGGAGAAACGACCCTGCAGATCGGAGGTGACCAGGCCGATGGTGCCAGTAGTGCCGCGGGCCAGGGATTGGGCAAGCTTGTTGGGAGAGTAGTTGAGTTGCTTGGCGGCATCCAGTACACGCTGCTTGGTTTCTTCGCTGATGCGGGGTTTGTTGTGCAGTGCCTTGGATGCAGTGGCCGTCGAGACTCCGGCCAATGCCGCCACATCCTCAAGTCGCGCTGCCCGTCCGGTTGCTGGCTGGGTCATCATGCCTCGATTCCTTGGTTCTTCAGCAGTATATAGCGCATTGTTTTGCGATGAAATACCTCATACGGTGTGGTGCGCCATTACATCTGGGAATAATTGTAGCTTCAATGCGAAAACTTTCGCAAACATCTTTTTTTCGGCGTGGCGTAGTCAGGGAAATTGTTCAAGTGCAAGGTAAGTGAAAGAAAGCGTTACTTCCATGTTCGCTTTTGTTTGATTTGCTCGACACGCCGGAATAATCATTGATATTAAGCCAATTCAAGCACGTTATTCATAGTCGAATCACAGTCTCGAACCCGTTTGATGTGAGAAAAAACGCGAAAATGCGAAAGCGCTTTTGCAAAAACTTCCATGTTCGTTTATATTGAGAAAAGGCTTTCGCAGTGTTACCTGCTCCGAGCAAAGGAGCGAGCAGGGCGAAACCAAGGAGGCGGACCGTCCGCCACCGCCTCTCATAGTTGAGCGGATATATAGAGAAAGAAGCGAACATGGTGTCTTTCAATAAACTGACCCGTACTCTTGCTGGCATCGCTGCCGCCGCGTTGATCGTTCCGCTGGCCGCCTGTGGTGGCTCCGGCAATGGTGGCACTGCCACCGCCGAAGGTATCCCGGCCAAGGGCACCGACGATGGTACCGAGATCACCCTGTGGACCCGTTCCCCTCTGGAGCGTCAGGCCAAGAACGTGGTCGAGGCTTACAACAAGAGCCACAAGAACCAGGTCAAGCTCGAGATCATCCCGAACGACGATATGGAAGGCAAGGTCGGCGGCGCTTCGCAGACCGACTCCCTGCCTGACATCCTCGCCGGCGACGTGGTCCGTATTCCGTACTGGGCTTCCGAGGGCATCTTCACCGACATCACCAAGCAAATCGATGGCCTGGACAACAAGGCCGACCTGCAGCAGGGCCACATCGAAGCCGGTACTGTTGACGGCGCCGAGTACACCCTGCCGTTCATCACTGACGTTTCCGTGATGGTCTGGAACAAGAACCTGTACAAGGAAGCCGGTCTGGACCCGGAGCAGGGTCCGAAGAGCATCGACCAGTTCGTCGAGCAGGCCAAGAAGGTCGCCGCCCTCAACAAGGATGGCGTCGCAGGCTCCTACCTCGCCGGTCAGTCCGGTGGTGCTCTGGTCTTCGACCTCTTCCCGTCCGTGTGGGCTGACGGCGAATCCGTCATGAACAAGGATGGCTCCGAGGCCACCCTGGACAACGACTTCATGAAGGGCGTCTTGGACGCTTACAAGGAGCTGGCCAACACCACCAACGGCCTGGGTGCAGGCTCCAAGGAAGAGACCGGCGCCACCTGGACCGCTCCGTTCGCGAACGGCAAGATCGGTGTCATGCCTTACCCGAACACCTCCACCACTGCTCTGTTCGATGCTGAGAAGGACGGCGGCTTCGAGGTCGGCGTTGCTCCGATCCCGGGCACCAAGGAAGGCAAGACCTCCACGTTCCTCGGCGGCGATGCCATGGGTATCTCCAAGGACTCCAAGCACGTTGCTCAGGCCTGGAACTTCCTCTACTGGCTGATGCAGTCTGACGCTCAGAAGGAAGTCTTCGCTGACCAAGGCGACACCGCCTCCAACATCCAGACCCTGAAGACCGCTTACAAAGACGCTGACCCACGCATCCAGACCATCAACTCCGTGATTATCGACGGCAACGGCCAGACCCCGAAGTCCCCGGCCTTCAACGAAGCCTTCAACGCCGCTGGCTCCCCGTGGCAGCTGCTCGTGCAGAACGCCGTGTGGGGTTCCGGTGACCTCAAGGCCGACAACAAGGCCGTCACCGACGTCCTGTCTGCCCAGTGATTCGGTGGTGATGCTCCTCACCATCACTCATCAAATCACAGCAATAACTGAATAACAACTGAACAGATTGAGCCGGTCCCTCCCTTGTGAGGGCAGGAGCCGGCTCAATCACATAATCGAACTTCTATCTTCTTCTTCATTCCTTTTCTTCCTTCATCACTACATACCTTATGAATGCGGTGTGTTGGCGGGGCTTCGGAGTCCCCCTTCCTCGAAGCCCTGACATCGGATTGCATTCGGATTCCGTGATTACCATTTCACAGTAATTTCCCAAAGGAGAGAGAAACATGTCGAGTGTTTCCAAGAGCGCCGGGGCGGTGCCCGTGCATAAGTCCAAGGCGAAGGCGGCGCAGACCAGGCAAGGTCTGCTGTACGCACTTCCGGACTGGCTGATGATTATCGTCCTGTTCTTCGTGCCGATTGTTCTACTGGTCGTCATGGCCTGCTCTCGTTGGAGCCTGCTGGGTGGCAACCGCGGCGTGAACTTCCCGGACAACTTCGTCAAGGTGTTCGAGAACAAATTGTTCTGGCCCTCGATTTGGTTCACGCTCGAGTACACCGTGATCGTCACGGTCTTCCTGTTGGTCCTTGGCCTGGGCATGGCCATGATTGTGCAGGAGAGCTCGAAGTGGAACAACGTGCTGCGTACCTGCTTCCTGCTGCCGTCCGCGACGGGCCTGGCGTCCGCGTCCCTGCTGTTCTACGCCCTGTATTCCCCGCAGGTGGGCCCTGTCACCAAGATTCTGAGCTCGTTGGGCCTGATGCAGGAGGGTGGTTCGGTGCTGGCCACCGGCCAGTCGGCCCTGTGGGCCACGATTATCGTGATTGTCTGGCGATTCTCGGGCTACTACATGCTGCTGATGATGATCGGTCTGCAGGCCATCCCCGGTGATCTGTACGAGGCGGCCCGCATGGACGGCGCCGGTTCCTGGCGTATCTTCCGCTCCATCACCCTGCCGCTGATGAAGCCGACCATCGTGATGTGCCTGGTCTACTGCGTGACCGGCTCGATCCTCGCGTTCGATCAGTTCTTCATTCTGACCAAGGGTGGTCCGAACAACTCCACCATGACCGTGGTGCAGCTCATCTACAACTTCGCCTTCGATTCCAAGAAGGATCTGGGTATGGCCGCGGCGCTCTCGCTGATCGTGCTGGTGGCCCTGGTCATCATCAACTCCATCCAGATGCGCGGCATGCGCGACAACACCAAGTGAGAAAGGGGAGGTAACACATTATGACTACCCCATTGTGGAAGCGCGTCATCGCTCGAATCCTTGAGGCTCTGCTCGCCATCATCTTCATCAGCCCGCTGGTCTGGGTCATCATCTGCTCGTTCAGCCCGCAGGCCGGTTCGGCCCAGTCCAAGGGCTGGGGCGTGGCCAACTACCTGACCCTGTTCGGTTATCAGGAAGGCCTGCCCAAGTACCTGCTCAACTCGGTAATCGTGACCCTGGTCGCGGTCGTGTTCTCCGTGGTCGTCTGCACGCTGGCCGGCTACTCGTTCTCCCGCTTCGACTACCCGGGCCGCAACCTCGGCTTCATGGTCACCCTGTCCATCCTGATGGTGCCGTACGCCTCGCTGTTGATCCCGCTGATGGTCTGGTACAAGCAGATCGGCCTGAACGACAGCCTGCTGGGCGTGGGCCTGGTCATCACCCTGTTCCAGCTGCCTATGAGCACGTTCATCATGCGTAACGCATTTGACGCGATCCCCAAGGACATGGAGGAGGCCGCCATGGTCGACGGCTGCAACAGCCTCCAGGCCTTGTTCAAGATCCTGGTGCCTGTGGTCAAGCCTTCGATGGTTACGGTCGGCCTGCTCGCCTTCCTTGAAGCATGGAACAACTTCATGATTCCGCTGTACTTGAGCTCTTCGTCCAAGTCCACCCTTCCGCTGGCGATGGTGAACATGCGTCAGCAGACCATGGGCGTCATCGATTACGGTGCCACCGAGGCCGGCGTCGTGATCCTGCTGATTCCCTGCGCCATCCTGTTCCTCGCACTCCAGAAGTACTACGTCAAGGGCTTTATGGCCGGAGCCGTGAAGGGCTGATCATGAACGTTACAATCACTTCCCCGTTCTGGAAGCGGCGTCGCGACCAGATCGTCGAATCCGTCATCCCCTACCAGTGGGGCGTGATGAACGACGAGATCGACACCACGGTGCCCGACGACCCAGCCGGCAACCAGCTGGCTGACAACAAGAGCCATGCGGTTGCCAACCTGAAGGTTGCCGCCGGCGAATTGGACGACGAGTTCCATGGCATGGTCTTCCAAGACTCCGACGTCTACAAGTGGCTTGAGGAAGCCGCCTACGCATTGGCATACCACCCGGATCCCGAGCTCAAGGCGCTGTGCGACCGCACGGTCGATCTCATCGCCCGCGCCCAGCAGTCGGACGGCTATTTGGACACCCCGTACCAGATCAAGTCCGGCGTATGGGCCGACCGCCCGCGCTTCAGCCTGATTCAGCAGAGCCACGAGATGTACGTGATGGGTCACTACATCGAGGCCGCCGTCGCCTACCATCAGGTGACCGGCAACGAGCAGGCCCTTGAAGTCGCCAAAAAGATGGCCGACTGCCTGGATGCCAACTTCGGCCCCGAAGAAGGCAAGATCCACGGCGCCGATGGTCATCCTGAGATCGAGCTCGCCCTCGCCAAGCTGTATGAAGAGACCGGTGAGAAGCGTTATCTGACGCTTTCCCAGTATCTCATCGACGTGCGCGGTCAGGATCCGCAGTTCTACGCCAAGCAGCTCAAGGCGATGAACGGCGACAACATCTTCCATGATCTCGGCTTCTACAAGCCCACCTACTTCCAGGCTGCCGAGCCCGTACGCGACCAGCAGACCGCGGACGGCCACGCCGTGCGCGTCGGTTACCTGTGCACCGGCGTGGCTCACGTGGGCCGACTACTCGGCGATCAGGGGCTGATCGACACTGCCAAGCGTTTCTGGAAGAACATCGTCACCCGTCGCATGTATGTCACCGGTGCGATCGGCTCCACCCATGTGGGCGAATCGTTCACCTACGATTACGACCTGCCGAACGACACGATGTACGGCGAGACCTGCGCTTCCGTGGCCATGAGCATGTTCGCCCAGCAGATGCTCGACCTCGAGCCCAAGGGCGAATACGCCGATGTGCTGGAGAAGGAACTGTTCAATGGTTCCATCGCCGGCATCTCGCTTGACGGCAAGCAGTACTACTACGTCAACGCACTGGAGACTACTCCCGACGGACTGGACAACCCGGATCGTCACCACGTGCTCTCCCACCGTGTCGACTGGTTCGGCTGCGCATGCTGCCCGGCCAACATCGCCCGACTCATCGCTTCAGTGGACCGTTACATCTACACCGAGCGCGACGGCGGCAAGACCGTGCTGAGCCACCAGTTCATCGCCAACAAGGCCGATTTTGCTTCCGGCCTTACGGTCGAACAGCGTTCGGACTTCCCGTGGGACAGTCACGTGGAATACACGGTGAGCCTGCCCGCCAGCGCTGCGGACAGCTCGGTCCGATTTGGACTGCGCATCCCCGGCTGGTCCTTGGGCTCCTACACGCTGACCGTGAACGGCAAGCCCGCAGTGGGTTCGCTGGAAGACGGCTTCGTATACCTTGTGGTCAACGCCGGCGATACGTTGGAGATTGCGCTCGAGCTCGACATGTCCGTCAAGTTCGTGCGCGCCAACTCCCGCGTGCGCTCCGACGCCGGCCAGGTGGCCGTTATGCGCGGTCCGCTGGTCTACTGCGCCGAACAGGTCGATAACCCCGGTGATCTGTGGAACTATCGTCTGGCCGATGGCGTCACCGGTGCGGATGCCGCTGTGGCTTTCCAGGCCGACTTGCTGGGTGGCGTCGATACCGTTGATTTGCCGGCAGTGCGCGAGCACGCCGACGAGGATGACGCGCCGCTGTACGTGGATGCCGACGAACCGCGTGCGGGCGAACCCGCGACGCTGCGCTTGGTGCCGTACTACTCGTGGGCCAACCGCGAGATAGGCGAGATGCGTGTCTTCCAGCGTCGATAAATATCGGCGATATGCCGGCCTGCGCGCAACTGGCCGGCAAAAAAATACTTATGCCGCCATCGTCTGTAATAAGTCGATGACGGCATAGGCCGGATGTCAGTATCGATTGGAGCCGAAAACACATCCGGGGAATGAGGTCTCCTGTGCGGGGTAATACCCGTGCAGGAGATTATTTTTTAATTATATGCTCCTGCTGTGAGAGCTGTCGGCGGAGTCGACTGAGGGCGGTCATAAGCGGTACCGTGTAAGCCACCCTCAGTCTCGCTTTGCGAGCCAGCTCCCGCCAGCGGGAGCCTGTTGGTTCCTGATTCAGCGAGGCTGAATCGTTGCGCCGTAGGTACTGCGACACGGCGAAACGCAGCAATGCTCTAATGCGAAAATAAATGCGAAAGCTGAGAAATTACCGGGTTTTTGTTGTATAAGATGGTTGATATCACTGAGGGAAAGTTGTGAAACCGTATTCGCTCGGTTATGATGTGGAATCAGCTTCGGTGAATTGCTCCAACCGGGATATCCATGGCGGATATCACACCAGATTTACTGAAGACACTCATTCCGGTGAACCCAATAACCAATAAAGGAAACTGATGGAGAACGGGCTCTGCGGCCCAGCATCCACAGAAGAAGTCCTGGTCGCATAGACGCGACGTAGCCTGAGCGAAGACGCGAAAGACCGGGGCGGAGAGGTCCAAGCAGGAATGCATCAATCAACACGAAAGCGGTGGCTTGCGTCAATCGGCGCGGTTGCAGCGGTCGCCACACTGGCCACCGGCGGTGCAGTCACCGCGCAGGTCTTCAGTACCCCCGGGGGGTCCACCCCCCGCCCCGCCAGCCGATACGCCCGTCATCAAGAATGCGGATGTGGCATATCCGTCGTTCAAGGGATCTGATGATCCGATGAAGACGGCGGCGAACAACACCACATATAACCCTGCCGCCAGCTATCTGCAGGAGACATTCGATAACGACGTGAAGAACCTGGCCGGCACCGACACCGACCATGACTTCTGGATCGATAAGATTCTCACCCGTACTGGTGCACAGCCAACTGGTAAAGGCACGAACGACAAGGGTGCTTACTCGTATGAAGGCTCCGACGGCAACAACTACCTGTTCACCCGTGGTCGCGCCGCCTACATGTACACGCACACGCCTAATCGGCTCGGTTTTGTGGGTAACACCGCCTACTGGGATGAGACCAACAGGGATGGCTTTACCGTTACCGTAAACGCTGACGGTGCAAACCAGACCCTTAACGAAGACGCCTCCCAGCGCAAGCAGACACCGAGCTACTTCACCTCCCTGTTCCAGACCGGTGGCAAGAGCCTCAAGATCAAGGAAGTTAAGTACATCACCTACAACAACGTGATGGTTGCGAACCTCACCGTGGAAAGCACGCAGGACCGCGATGTCACACTGACCACGGCCTCGCCGTTCGCCGCCGAGGGTGCTGATGGTGCCACCGAACTTACTGGCCGCGTGAACGTCAAGAACAACCTGACGACCATCTATCCGCGCTTCTCCGCCAACAACCAGGACGGTTCCAACTGGATCGTCAGCGGTGGCAAACTCACCAGCACGTTGAGCCTCAAGGCCAACGAACCGCAGACCGTCAAGATTCAGCTCGGCCTGATCGCCAACGAACTGCCTGACTCCACCAAGGAATATGAGGCCCGTTACACCGGCGACTTTAAGGATGCTGCCGCCTCCTACAAGGATTCCGTGACCACCTACAACAAGTGGTGGGTCGATAACGCTCCCTATGTGGACACTCCGGAAGACAACATCGATAAGACCGTGGTCTACCGCTGGTGGCTGAGTCGTTTCAACATGCTCGACGCCAACATACCTGGCAACACCTTCCAGTACCCGACCTCCATCGAGGGTGTGCTCGGCTACAACAACCAGATCGTGCTCACCTCCGGCATGTTCATGATGGACACCAAGTGGTTCCGCAACCCCGAGTACTCCTACGGCACCTGGCTTTCCGCCGGCGATACCGCCAAGAAGAGCAAGGCGGGCTATTACTACTACCACGACAATCCGGGCGACCCGGCCAACTGGAACCATAGCTACACGCAGTACATCACGCGCGCCGGCTGGGACTCCTACAAGGTGCACGGCGGTCCGTCCACCGTGGCCGAGAAGCTGGCCGACCAGGGTGCCGAGGACGTGCAAGGTCTACTCGCTTCCAAGAGCGAGCCGGACAACAACGACAACCAGAACAACAATGACAACAGCTTGATTGACTGGTCCTGGTGGTCGATGACCGGTAACGATGCCGACGCCGTTTCCTTCTCTGAGCCGGGTCGCTCCGGCCAGCGCATGGATCGCGCCGATGGTTCCGCCAATATGTGGGCCAACGCTAACGCGGCTGCTCAGGCATACAAGGCTGCTGGCGATACCGCCAACGCCGAGAAGATGCAGGCCATCGCCGACAAGATCCAGAAAGAAGTCACCACTGAACTGTGGGACAAGTCCGACAACCTGCTCAAGCACAGGTGGCTGAACGACGGTGCTTTCGCCAAGTACAAGGAGATCAATAACTACTACCCGTACTCCGAAGGCCTGATGCCTACCGGCAACGAAGATTACAACAAGGCTCTGCGCCTGTTCGAGGATTCCAACGAGTTCCCGATCTTCCCGTTCTTCACCGCCAACCAAGCGGACAAGGCCGCGTTGAACTTCCCCGGTTCCAACAACTTCTCCATCATTAATGCGCAGCCGCTGCTGCAGGTCTACTCGGCCGGTATTCGCAACTACGATGCAGCCAAGAATGGCTACATCACCAATGAGCAGTTCAAGAAGCTGCTGTACTGGGTGGCGTTCGCGCACTACCAGGGCGGCGATAACAACTACCCTGATCAGAACGAGTTCTGGAACGAGGACAACAACAACGTCGGCGATGTGAACGGTGACGGCGTGATCAACAACCTCGACAAGAACCTTGACGCCGCACAGAACGGCGGCAAGATCACCTACCGCTCCTGGATCCACCACACCCAGCTCGGCACCACGAACTGGACGATGGTCGAGGACGTAGCCGGTATGGTGCCGCGCGAGGACAACAAGATTGAGCTAAACCCGATCGAAATCCCCGGTTGGAACTACTTCACGGTAAACAACCTGCGCTACCACGATCAGGATGTCTCCATCGTATGGGACAAGGACGGCAGCCACTACGGTGGTCCTGCTGGCTACAGCCTGTACGTGGGCGGCAAGCTCGCCTTCACCTCCGACAAGCTGGCGCACCTCATCTATGACCCGGCTGCGGGAACGGTCGAGGTCAAGGACGATTCCAGTGCCCAGGTTACCGTCGGCGCCGAAGCCGTCAAGAACGTGAAGGCCGCCAATCAGGTTACCTTCAATGCCGATCAGCGCGTGACCGACCTGTTCGCCAAGTCCGGCACCAACGTCGACTCCGCCTCCAAGTCCACCACGAACGTGGCCAAGGACGCGGACGTGACCGGTACCACCTACGCCGAGAAGGACACCAACTACCCGGCCAAGAACGCGGTGGACGGCAAGACCGTGATGGAATCGTTCTGGGGTACCAAGGGCTCTGAGAACAAGACCGACACGCTCAATATCAAGTTCAAGGACGGCAAGCAGAAGATCGACGACATCCGCTTGTACTTCTACCAGAGCTCGTCCAGCCAGACCATCTCCGGCTATGCCGAGCCCGCCAACTACAAGTTGGAGTACCAGAAGGATGACGGCACATGGGCCCCGATTGCGGATCAGGTGCGCACCCCGAACTACGCGGGCGCGAACTACAACCGTATCCAGTTCACTCCGGTGGAGACCACGACCATCCGCGTCACCTTCACGCCGCAGGCCGGCATGGCCGTCGGTGTCAAGGAGATCGAAGCCTACAACACCGGTATCAAGGCTGACGGCACTTCCGAGAACCAGACTCCGCAGGTGGATGCTTACGTGTCTTCCAGCACCTCATCTGGTGCCAAGCTCGTCGGTACGGTGAAGGATGACGGTCTGCCCGCAGAAGGCGACGTCACCACCACATGGTCCCAGGTCTCCGGTCCGGAAGGCGGTACTGCGAAGTTCGTGGACGCCTCCGCTGCCAGCACCACCGTCACCTTCAACAAGGAGGGTGACTACGTCCTGAAGCTCACCGCTTCCGATGGCGAGAAGGAAGGCTCCAAGGAAATCACCGTTCACGGCATCCCCTCTGACGGTACCGTGAACGTAGCCCCGCAGTCGAGCGCCTCTGCCAGCTACACCAACGGCTACCAGCCGAAGGACAACGCCAAGAAGGTCATCGACGGTCAGGTGGTATACGCCAACACGCCGAACGAGACCTGGAACAACTGGGGCGACTCCACTGGTGTGGAGCCGTGGCTGCAACTGAAGTGGGCCGGCAAGGTGCCGCTGAAGAAGGCCAAGGTCTTCTTCTGGACCGATGGCGGTGGCGTGCCGATGGTCTCATCTTGGAAGCTCCAGTACGCTGACGCTGACGGTAACTGGCAGGATGTGAAACTGGCTGACGGCCAGTCCTACACGGTCAACCGGAACGAAGGCAACGAAGTGAAGTTCGCCGACGCCGTCGAAACCGACAAGCTGCGCGTGGTCTTCCCGAAGGGCGCCATCGTGGGTGCTTCCGAGTTCGAGGCGTACGCCATCGAGCCGGTGAGCGTGGACGAAGTCAACCGACTGGTGCAGACCGGTTCCAAGGCTGATGATCTGAAGCTGCCATCCACCGTGAGCGCCGTATACACCGACGGTTCTCGCCGTGACCTCGCCGTCACGTGGGGTAAGGTGACCGACGCTCAGCTGGCCGCCGATGCCGTATTCGATGTCAAGGGCACCGTCGCCGGTGCGCTGAACGGTACGGTTGCACACATCGCGGCTCGTTCCGATACCGCATCGCAGACCGTGGGTAATGCGCAGCCGGTTGAGCAGACCGTCTACCAGAACGCCAAGTCCATCGACCTGCCCGCCACGGTTCCGGTGAAGTTCCCGAACGGATACAACGACGACCGCAAGGTCACGTGGAAGGATGCCGACATCAAGGCCATCGACCTGACCAAGGTTGGTGACTACGAGGTGGCTGGTACCGTCGACGACGGTTCATCTTCCGCAGCTGCCAAGCTCACTGTCCACGTGGTTGCCGACCCGAACGGTTCCTCCACTCCGGAGCCTGAGCCTGAGCCGTTGGTCGGTTGGATTGAAGGCAAGGCGACCAGGACCACCATTTCGCCTGATTCCGAGGCGACCTGGTCACCGGCCGAAGGCAAGCTCAACGACGGCGTAGTCGTCGATGATACTTGGCCGACCACGGATGATCAGAACGTCAACGACAAGGTCTGGGGTTCTTGGGGCAAGGCAAAGGACGGCATGTACGCCCAGTACGACTTCGGTCAGTCCGTGACCATTGACCAGAGCCGCGCCCAGTTCTGGGCCAACTTCGCTGAGACTGACGATTCGAAGGGTGGTCTGGAAGTCCCGGACGCTTGGAAGATTCAGTACCTCGCCGAGGATGGTTCTTGGAAGGACGTCGAGCCCACCGAGGATTACACCGTCGTGCGTAATTCGCCGGCTTCTCGTGCGGATACCGATGCCAAGGGTTGGAGCGCTGTGACCTTCAAGCCGGTCACCACCAAGTCGCTGCGACTCGTGCTCACTCCGTACACCGGCAGCAGCACCTTCGGGGCCGCCGTGGCCGAGTGGGGCGTGCATGGTATTGACGGCACCGAGCCTGAACCTACCCCGGTCGACAAGACCGCGCTCAAGTCGGCTCTTGACGCAGCCAACGGCCTCGATGCAAGCCGCTACACCGCCGCTTCATGGGCTGAGTTCCAGCAAATCATTGACGCTGCCCAGGCTGTGTACGACGATGTCAATGCCACCGAAGAACAGGTCGCCGAGCAGGTGACCAAGCTCGAGGACGGCCAGAAGGCGCTCGTTGCGCTCGCCACCGACGTGGAGAAGTCCACGTTGCAGGCGGCCATCGACACGGCCAAGGCCGAGGCCGCTTCCGGCAAGTACACGGATAAGAGTGTCGAGGCCTTGAACAAGGCCATCGAGGCTGCGGAAGGTGTGCTCAAGGGCGATGAGGCCGGTGAGGTCACTCAGGCCGCCGTCCAGGAAGCGTCCGCTTCGCTGAACAAGGCCGTCAAGGCCTTGGAAGAGAAGCCCGCCGCCGAAACGGTGAAGAAGGAGTCCCTCGAGGCTTCCATCGAGCAGGCCAAGAAGGCTGACAAGTCGAAGTACACCGAGGAGGCATGGCAGGCTCTGCAGAGCCAGATTGCCGCCGCTCAGAAGGTGTACGACGACAAGGATGCCAAGCAGGCCGATGTCGATGCCGCACAGGATGCCCTTGACAAGGCATTTTGGGCCACCAAGGTTGAGCAGAAGCCCGGCTCCCAGCAGCCTGGTGTGACCGACACTGATAAGGATGATAAGGACAACAAGGGTGATCGTGTGCCTCCGACTGGTGCCGCGGTTTCCGTAGTTGCTGCGGCTGCCGTGCTGCTCACCGCCGCAGGCGTGACCATCCTGAAGCGTCGCCAG
>OBWL01001350.1_pt1 | contig 15027 bp, 10 predicted proteins | sample 1538061 | NCBI WGS metagenome assembly OBWL01 (sample SAMEA2580085, study PRJEB22360) | human gut metagenome | biome: human gut; feature: human-associated habitat; material: faeces | place: Denmark | collected 2008/2010
GGATCCAATTGGGTCCGCCGCCCTTTTTCGTGCGACAATCGATAATGTTGAACGGATGCGATGCAAGGAGCTATGCAGATGAAAGACGAGAACAAGACGAACGCACCGGCGGCTGAGATAGCGTCCGCCGCACCAAGGCCCGCGCCGAAACCGGCGCCCAAGCCGTGCGACCCCTGCATCCGTGCCGAGAACGAGGACGATGACGGCTACGATCCCTACAGCGATCGCCGCCCCGAGCGCGAGCCGCTGTTCGAAGCCGACCCCTGGCGCTAGTTGCATCAAGTAGCTAATTTGGCGATGATTTTCTGGGACGGGTAGTCAAAAAAGTCCCGTCCCAAATCGACTGTCCAGGGAGTCGCATTCGAGCTTGGTTGTCCTCTCAGCCACTCGGCATCCTTCGAGCAGTAATAGTGAAAAAACTTGCCTAAGTGTTAATCAAGTAAGACACAATCTTGCTCTTCAATTAATCAAGAATAGGTATAATTTTGATTAGCTAGAGAGCAAGATTGGAGAATTATGGCATTCAACGACTTGGTCGCCCGGAAAATAAAGGACTTTGAACAGCAGGGGGTTCCGCGGGTCTTTGAGCGAGACCTTGATCTAGGAAATCCACAGGAGCCAAAGCGCGACAACATCGTAAATGTGATTGTGGGGGCCCGCCGTTGTGGAAAGACGTATCGCCTGTATCAGGAGATGCGGCGGCTTCAGAGCCGGGGCGTCGAGCTTGACCGGATGCTTTACTTCAATTTTGAGGATGAGCGCTTGCGCCCGTATGAGCCATCGCTGCTGGCGGACGTGCTCGACACGTTCTATGCGCTGTATCCTGCTGCTCGAACCGAGGGCGCTTATATTTTCTTTGACGAGATCCAGGAAATTCCCGAATGGGGTGCGTTTCTGCGGCGTGTAGTCGATACGGAGAAAGCGACCGTCTATGTGACGGGATCTTCTTCTAAGATGCTGTCCTCAGAACTTAAGAGCGAGTTCAGGGGTCGTTCTCTTGTGCGAGAGCTTTTTCCATTGAGCTTTTCGGAATACGTTCGATATAAGACGGGGAACGTTCCCGAGCCAGATGTGACCTTTTCCCCGAGCGATGCGGCGCTGCTTCGACATCATCTGATCGGATATCTTGAACGAGGGGGATTCATCGCGACACTTGGGCAGACGCCCGCAGACGCGATTCAGCTGCTACAGGAATATGCTTCGCGAACGGTCGCCCTGGACGTCGTTGAACGCTACGACGTCAAGAACCCTCGCCTGGCATCGCTGTTCCTGACGCGGTGTATGGCATCTTCGGGACGAGAGCTGTCGGTGAACAAAGTGTATAACGAGTTCAAGAGCAGGCAGATACCCGTCAGTCGTAATTCGCTCAGCGACTTACTTGAGTATTATGAGGACGCCTACCTGTTGTTTTCTGTGCCGGAGTTCACGCGTTCACTGGCAAATAACATGCGGTCTGCGTCTAAGGTCTACGCTGTCGATCCTGCGATGTTTGGAGCATTCTCTCCCGCATCGGCATTGGACCAGGGCCAGAGGCTCGAGACCGCAGTGTTCAATGCGCTAAGAAGAAGGACTCCCGCGGTGAGGACCGGCTCGGTCTGCCGTCTGCTGATCAAAGAGAAGAGTAAAAGCCATGAGGTGGACTTTGTTGCTGGGGACGCACTTCTCATGCGGGCTTATAGCCTGATTCAGGTGAGCGCGGATATGGCAAGTGAGAAAACGCGCGAGCGCGAAATTGCCGCGCTTGATGCCTCGATGGCCCAGTTCGATCTTGGCGAGTCGGCAATCGTTACCATGGATGAACAGACCGATATTCCATGCGAGCACGGTGTGGTACACGTTATGCCCGCATGGAAGTGGCTCCTTGCCTAATCATCTATGGGCCTGTGGGGTCAGGACCTCCTGGCTCCTTCATCACGGTTGGGGAGCACCTTGCTGTGCCAGGCTAGTCCTGGGCTTTGATGCTCGGCAGGAGAATCTGGGCGAGGTAGTCGGTCTCGAGTTTGGTCGCGGCGTCGGCCTTGCCGTCTTTACCGACCAGGTCGTTTTTGATCTGGCTGTATGTGTAGCGGTTGCCGGTCGTGAGCTCGACAAGCTCAATGGCCGTGTCCATGGGGTAGGTCGACACGGGATTCTGGGTGCGCCCGTTGATAGTCTGGGGCACCACGTACGGATAGACGGGGCCGCTGGCATAGACGGTATAACCGTTGCCTAGATTGGCCGCACCCAAAACCGTATCGCCCTCATCGGGCGTAAAGCTCTCGCCCTCGCGCACCGCGACGAGCGTCACGATCGGCGTATCGCTGTCGCCGGCAAGATAGATGCATAGTGTGCTGCCATTCTGCCAAGTCTCGACCTTGCCATACCACTCGACGGGGATATCGAGCTGGTAGAGGTCGGTTGCCTTGTGGCGAGCGTCAGCATCACGGGATGCCTGTGCCTTTTGCGCGCTCACGGCATTGACGGCGGCGTCGCGCCGCGCGGTTGCTGCCTGCTGGAGCACTTTGGCAGCCGCGGCGGAGCTCGCACCGCCCTCTTCGGCATACTTGGCGGCGGCATCGATCTGGTCGTCAGTCACTGTGTCGGCCGAAGGCGTCTTGAGCTTAAAGGTGGCCTGGGCACTTAAATCCTGTCCATCGCTCTTAACGGTGACCTGCGTCTTGGTGGTCGGGACGGTATAGATGGTGCCGTCGGCCGCGATGGGGGAGGCGGCGATGGAGAGCGTGTAATCGCCGGGCAGCAGTTTGATGCCGCGGCCGTGCTCGTCAACATAGAGCGTTTCGCTCACGGAGGAGCCATCAGCGTCCTGACCGCTTACCTGTACGGGAATCTTGGAGCCGGTGGAACAGTCGAGGCCCGCGGCATGCACGCCAATCTGCACTGACATCATCGTGTGGGCATTGGCGGCGACAGCGGCAGCCTGCTCTTGCTGATATCCGTTCCAGGCAGCATAGCCTGCACCGCCGGCGACGAGCGCGACGGCCACGACACCGGCGACCATCAGATTGCGGCGCTTGGGCGACATCTTGCGATGGCGAACCTCGGCCTCGCGTGCCGAGGGAACGGACGGCAGGGGAATATCGCCCATGGCGATGGTCTCGTCCACGGCAGGTGCGGAACCCAGGCCAGGAAGCTCGCGGGTCAGCGAATCCTCGGCCGGCAAGCTGTCGAGCAAGACGGTTTCCTCGCCCGTGTCGGATTCGGGCTGGTTGTCGGCCTCGCTTTCGGCGTCTTTGGCTTCGTCAGGAGCGTCTTTGGCGTCGCTGTCTTCGTCCTCAGTGCCTTCGTGCACCTCGTCCTGCGCGTCGACGGCCGAATCGCTAAACGAGAGCTCGTCTAGCGCGATCCGGTCAAGGCTCTCCAGGGCTTCGGCACATGCTTCCGCATCCTGGGCCGCATCCTCGCGGCCATACGTCTCATCGCTCATATATCCCCCAATGCAATATCGGCTCAACACTGTACCCAAAAATGGAGCCATATAAAGCGCATACGAAATATAAGATCCGATTTAACTCGAGCGCATCGTTCGGCCGCATCCTCGCGGCAGCAAAAGGCCCCCGGAACGCGAACGAATCACATTCCGGGGGCTCTGCAATGCGCTGGGTTGCGCGGAGCCGGCTATGCTGCTTCGCGTCCAAGCGATGTTTGCGCCGGGCATGTTACTCGGCGTGAGCGTAATCAACCTTGGCGCGGCGAGCGGTGGCCTTCTCCCAATCGCTGGTGCCCTCAAAGACATCCTGCTTGTAGGGATTGCGGCCGAGCTTCTTGGCACGGTAGGCGATGTAGATGATCGCGGCGACGTTGGCGACCAGTGCGGCGATCGAGACCGCGGTGGCGGCGCCGGGGTCGAGCGTGGAGTGGGTCACAAAGATGGACTTCTCCTGGAAGTACGGGAACACCTGAGCAAACATGCACCAAATGGCCAGCGTAAAGGCGCGGTTCTGGATCCAGCCGCCCTTGTTCCAGATAAAGGCGGCGACGGTGGGCGCCAGCAGCAGCGCAAAGCCGCAGAACCAGGAGTGGGTGGGCAGGCAGTTGTAGGTGTAGCAGAAGTTCCAGATATCGTAGGCGATGATGTAGACCCAGGTCATGTCGGGCCACAGCATGTCGGTTTGATCCTCGGAGGCGTAGACGCTCCACCAACCGGTCATGCAGAAGATGTTGATGATACCGGCGATGCCGTTGAACACGTTGTTCCAGCCGGCCAGCTGTGTGGCGCCCTCGGAGGTGACCCAGGTGGACTCGCCCAGGACAAAGAAGTGATAGGCACTCTCGAAGTCGGACACGACGGCAATCATGATGTTGATGGCGACGATCACAAACGGCCATGCGCGGAACCAATGCGCCTTGCCGATCTTTCCCCACTGGTACTTAATGGCAATGAAGCCCCAGCAACCGGCGAGCGCCGCGTATACCTTGGCGTAGTGGAACCAGCTGTTCTGGTACACATGGGTGGGGTTGGTGAGCGCCCACTCGGCACCTTGCGAAACGCCGATGGCGATGGCGACGCAGTAGATGGTCATGGCCAGCGGAGCCACGCCAAAGATGATTGCCGCGCCCAGCTTGGTGCGGCGGCCGACCTCGTTGAACACGATCAGACCAATAAAGACCATGGCCCAGCCGGCCCAGTGGATAAGGGTATCGCTACCCCAAACATCGAACAGCATGCTGCTCTCCTTTCACACGCCCGCGGCCCCTCTTCTGATCGCGGGCAGTTTGGCTAAATGTCGTCAGTTCTGGGGCTTGCGCTCCGGATACTTGGCGGTATAGCCCTCGATGTGGAGCGTCGAGGCGATGATTTCCTTGACCGTCTCGTCGGGCACATCGGGGTGCGTGCGGATATACATCAACAACCCCATGATGAGGGTGTAGAACGTCTCGTAGACATGGTCGATGCGTAGCTCATGATGGGCGACAAAATCCACCACGGTGGTGTCGCAGATATACTGCGCCACGCGCTGGACCACGTTGTGCAAAAAGCCGCCGTAGAGCGCGCCGCTGCTCGAGGTGAGCGTGCTCGGCAGCTCGTGGCCGCTCACGACCAGGTGCTTAAAGAGCGGGGCGACGGTGTCGAGTGCGCCTTCGATGTCGCCGACCGTGCGGCTGGCGTTCCACTGCTCGAGCTCGGAGATAAAACCGTCGATTGCCTCGTCCATGACGGCAGTGACGGCGGCGTCCATATCGGCGAAGTAGTGGTAGAACAACGAGCGCGTACAGCCGGCACGCTTGGTCACGGCTGATACCGAAAGATGCGACACGCCCAGCTCGGAGCTCACGGCGCGCACGGCGGCGAGAATCTCTCGACGGCGTTCGTCGCCCGTCAAGCGCTTTGCCGCGCTGTCGGGCGCGGGGACGGCGTCGGCCACAGAGGTGTTCGCTGCGTTACTTCTCATGTGCTTGCCGCCTTTCATCCTCTTTTGCCTGACCGTTCGCCTAACAGTCTTGAATATTGTTGACGGTTCGTCAATACTATTTTTGACACAATGTCAACAATGGCGGGTGAACGGCATAGGGGCATGCCCGACCTGCAAAAAAAGAGGGGCGCCGCGGTCTCGCCGGACTGCGGCAAGAGAAGGGACAACCATGATTCTCAACGGACCGGGAATTAGCTACACCGAGCCCGACATCGGTTCGGAGTTCGTGCCGCCGCTGCCGGAGCATCCGCGCGAGGCAATCGTCAAGCTGTGCGAGCACTGCACTAACCGTCTGCTGCATTGCGACGAGCTGCTGGGCTACGAGTACTGGTCGTTTGCCGAGGCCGCAACCGACGAGCAGGCCGAAGTGCTCTGCAAGATGAAGATGCGCCGTCCCTATACGCTGCCCGAGATGATCAAGCTCACCGGCATGCCTGAGGCCCAGATCGAGAAGATGCTCGACGACATGAGCTACACGGGTCTGCTCGAGTACAACTGGGAAAACCCTGAGCGCGCCAAGCAGTGGGTGCTGCCCATGCTGGTACCGGGTTCCGCCGAGTTCCTCAACATGCGTGTGGGTCAGCTCGAAGAGCACCCGGTCTATGCCAAGTTCTTTGAGCAGGCGTCCAAGGGACCGCTGTCCAAGGCCACGCCGATGGTGCCGCCCGGAGGTGCCGGCATCGGCATGCACGTCATTCCGGTCGAGAAGGCCATTGACGCCGCGAGCACCTCGGTGCCGATCGAGCATATCGAGCATTGGCTCGACAAATACGATGGCAAATATGCCGCCAGCACCTGCAGCTGCCGCGCGAGCCGTCGCGTGATGGGTGAGGGCTGCGCCGACGACCCCGCCGACTGGTGCATTGCCGTGGGCGATATGGCCGACTATGTGGTTGAGACCGACCGCGGCCATTACGTGACGCGCGACGAGGTCTACGACATCCTGCGCCAGGCCGAGGACAACGGCTTTGTGCACCAGATCACCAATATCGACGGCGAGAACAAGATCTTCGCTATCTGCAACTGCAACGTCAACGTGTGCTACGCCCTGCGCACTTCTCAGCTGTTCAACACGCCCAACCTGTCGCGCTCGGCCTATGTCGCCAAGGTCGAGAAGGACAAGTGCGTTGCCTGCGGTCGCTGCGTTGAGGTGTGCCCGGCCGGCGCCGCCAAGCTCGGCCAGAAGCTCTGCAGCAAAAAGGCCGGCGGACAGGTGCCCGAGTATCCGCGCCAGGAGCTGCCCGATGCCACCAAGTGGGACCACACCAAGTGGTCGCCCAACTACCGCAACGACAACCGCATCGAGACGCATGAGTCCGGCACCGCTCCCTGCAAGACGGCCTGTCCCGCGCACGTTGCCGTTCAGGGCTATTTGAAGCTCGCGGCGCAGGGTCGCTATGACGAGGCGCTGGCACTCATTAAGCGCGAGAACCCGCTGCCCGCTATCTGCGGCCGTGTGTGCAACCGTCGCTGCGAGGACGCCTGCACCCGCGGCCGTGTGGACGCCGCCGTGGCTATCGACGAGGTCAAGAAGTTCATTGCCCAGCGCGATCTGGACGCCGCAACCCGCTATGTCCCGCCCGTGGTGACCCCGACGCGCGCTGGCGGCTTCGACCAGAAGATCGCCACTATCGGTGCCGGCCCGGCCGGCCTATCCTGCGCTTTCTACCTGGCCGAGAAGGGCTACAAGCCCGTCGTGTTCGAGAAGAACGAGCGCCCGGGCGGCATGCTCACTTACGGTATTCCCAGCTTTAAGCTGCAGAAGGACGTCATCGAGGCCGAGGTCGAGGTCATTCGCCTGATGGGCGCCGAGTTCCGCTATGGCGTGGAGGTCGGTCGCGATGTGACGCTCGACGAGCTGCGCGAGCAGGGCTTTAAGGCCTTCTACGTGGCTATTGGCTGCCAGGGCGGCCGCCTCGCCGGTATTCCGGGCGAGGATGCCGAGGACGTGACCGTGGCCGTCGACTTTTTGCGCGAGGTCAACAGTGGCAAGATCGATGCGCTGCCCGGCCGCACCATCGTGGTGGGCGGCGGCAACGTGGCTATCGATGTCGCGCGCAACGCCTGCCGTCTGGGCTCTGAGCATGTTGAGATGTTCTGCCTGGAGAGCGAGGCGCAGATGCCCGTCAGCGAGGAGGAGCGTCGCGAGGCCGTTGAGGACGGCGCGCACATCAGTTGCGGTTGGGGCCCCAAGGAGGTCCATCTGGACGAGGCCGGCCGCGTGTGCGGCATCACCTTTAAGCGCTGCACGCGCGTCTACGATGACGAGGGCCGTTTTGCGCCCGAGTACGACGAGAACGACCTGCGCCGCGTCGATGCCGACCGCGTGGTCATGTCGATTGGCCAGTCCATCGTGTGGGGCGACCTGCTAGCTGGCTCCAAGGTGGAGCTTGGCCGTGGTCAGGGCGCCCTTGCCGATCCCCAGACCTACCAGACCGCCGAACTCGACATCTTTGTGGGCGGCGACGTCTATACCGGTCCGAGCTTTGCCATCGATGCCATCGCCGCCGGTCACGAGGCTGCGGTGTCCATCCATCGCTTTGTGCAGCCGGGCTCCACGCTCACCATCGGCCGCAACCAGCGCCGCTACACCGCGCTCGACCGCGACGATGTCGTGATCGAGAGCTACGACAACGCGAGCCGCGAGGTTGCGCATGTGGACCGCGAACGCGAGAAGGCTGCGCCGTTTAGCGAGTATGTTGAGACCTTTACCGAGGAGCAGGTGCGCGCCGAGACCGCCCGCTGCCTGGGCTGCGGCGCCTCGATCGTCGACCCCAACAAGTGCATCGGCTGCGGCCTGTGCACCACCAAGTGCGCGTTTGACGCTATCCATCTGGATCGCGACCGCCCCGAGTGCTCCACGATGGTCAAATACGAGCAAAAGCTCCCAAGCCTGGGCAAGTACGCGCTCAAGCGCGCCATCAAGATTAAGTTCGGTCATTAGGTTCCGCCGTTCTAACGAACGGCGGCACTGCTGACGCTGCGCGGCGGGCAAAAGCCCAGCGGACGCCTTGTTTCGGGGCAACCTGGGGCACCTGGATCGCCGCTCGCTGACGTTTGGCTGACATCGCATCAACCATTGTTGAAAGGTATTCGCCTTGCATGAATTGGGAATCGTCTATCACATCATTCGCGATGTTGAGAACGTGGCGCGCGCCAATGGCGTTAGTCGCGTTTCGAGCGTGACGTTGCTGCTGGGCGAGGTCTCGGGCGTCGTTCCCGATCTACTACTCGACGCTTGGCGCTGGGCGGCAGATAAAAAGCCTATCACCGAGGGAGCGGAGCTTATCGTGGAGCCCGTCAACGCCGTGACGCATTGCGAGGCGTGCGGCCACGACTATGCGACGGTCGAGCATGGCAAGACCTGTCCCCATTGCGGTAGCGGCGATACCTATCTGCTCCAGGGCCAGGAGGTCATGATCAAGCAGATCGAGACCACCGACGAGGACCCGGCAGACGCTGTCTCCGACGGCCCTTCTGAGGCCCCCGACGCCGTCGACGCCGCCAACCCCCTCCACATCGCCTAGCCCCTAGCCGTTGGGGACGTTCTTAAACGACTAGTCAAACAAGAACGTCCCCAACGACTAGTCGTTTAAGAACGTCCCCAATGACTACTTGCGCTAGAGCATAAGTCACGCTAATAGTCAAGTTATGTCTGTTTAAACAAAATAGCGGCAGTACAAGCGCATTCGCGCTTGCTTAAAATCGATGTTAATGAACAGCCTGCTTGTATCTGTAAAATGCGTGGCTTGATGAGCGGCGCCTTGGCGGGTAATGAGTGAAAAAGCAGTAACGTAATCAATTTGTAACAAACTTAGACGTTTAAACAAATAATGCAACCTTTTGCGGATTTAGCTATAATTCCACAAACCAAACAGGTATACTTCCTTCATGTCATGTAGGAAATACGTAGACAAAAAGGAGGTTATGTGATGGTAAGTATTGTTCTTGCTAGCCACGGGGACTTGGCAGCTGGAATCAAGCAGACGGGCTCGATGGTCTTTGGCGATCAGCCGTCTGTTGCCGTGGTCTCGCTCGAGCCGAGCATGGGCCCCGACGATTTCCGTGCCAAGGTCGAGGAAGCAGTCGCTTCCTTCGAAGACCAGGAGCAGGTGCTCTTCCTCGTTGATCTGTGGGGCGGCACGCCGTTCAACCAGATCAGCGGGCTCATCGAGGGCCACGATTCCTGGGCTATCGTCACCGGTGTCAACCTGCCTATGCTCATCGAGGCATATTCGCAGCGCTTTGACGCAAAGAACACTGCACATGCGATCGCAAAACATCTCGTGACTGAGGCTAAGGCTGGCGTGCGCGTCAAGCCCGAGTCTCTGGAGCCCGAGGAGAAGAAGCCGGCTGCGGCCGCTGCTGCTCCTGCAGGTGCCATCCCTCCGGGAACGGTCATCGGCGACGGGCACATCAAGATTGCCCACGTCCGTATCGACACCCGTCTGCTCCATGGTCAGGTGGCCACCACGTGGACCAAGCAGATCAACCCCAACCGCATCATCGTGGTTTCCGACGGCGTTGCTCACGACGAGCTCCGCAAGACCATGATCGAGCAGGCTGCCCCTCCGGGAGTCCATGCCAACGTCGTTCCCATCAAGAAGATGGCCGAGGTCGTCAAGGACACGCGCTTTGGTGACACCAAGGCCATGTTGCTCTTCGAGAACCCGCAGGATCTGCTCAAGGCCATCGAGGCCGGCGTCGACATCAAGGAAGTCAACATCGGTTCCATGGCTCACTCCAAGGGCAAGGTCGTCGTCACCAACGCCGTCGCTATGGGCGATGACGACGTCAAGACTCTCGAGGCCCTCAAGGCCAAGGGCGTCAAGTTCGAGGTCCGCAAGGTTCCTTCGGATTCCTCCGAGGATCTCGACGCCATGTTGAAGAAAGCTAAGGCCGAACTGGCCGCTCAAGCATAGTAAAGGAGGGTCCGATACATGTCTGCAATCACTATTCTGCTTGTTGCGATTGTCGCGTTGCTTGCCGGTATGGAAGGCATTCTGGATGAGTTCCAGTTCCATCAGCCGCTCGTGGCATGCACGCTTATCGGTCTCGTAACCGGTCACCTTCAGGAGGGCATCCTCCTGGGCGGTTCGCTCCAGATGATGGCCCTTGGCTGGGCTAACGTCGGCGCCGCCGTCGCGCCTGACGCCGCTCTGGCCTCGGTCGCCTCTTCGATCATCATGGTGCTCGCCCTCAACGGCGGCGCTACCGATCCGTCGAAGGCCGTTACCGCCGCTATCGCCGTCGCCGTCCCGCTGTCGGTCGCTGGTCTGTTCCTGACCATGATCTGCCGTACCCTGGCTACCGCTATCGCTCACGCCATGGACGGCTGCGCCGAGAAGGGCGACTTCGCCGGCATCGAGCGTTGGCAGTACATTGCCATCCTTATGCAGGGCCTTCGTATTGCCATCCCGGCAGTGCTTCTGTGCATCATCCCGGCCGAGGCAGTTACCAACGCGCTTAACGCTATGCCCGACTGGCTGTCCGGCGGCATGGCTGTCGGCGGCGGCATGGTCGCTTCCGTCGGTTACGCCATGGTCATCAACATGATGGCCACCAAGGAGACCTGGCCGTTCTTCATCCTCGGCTTTGTCCTTGCTGCGATCCCTCAGCTCACGCTGATCGCCCTTGGCCTCATCGGTATCTCTCTTGCCCTCATCTACCTTGGCCTTAAGGATCTGGCCAAGCAGGGTGGCGGCATGGGCGGTGGCTCCGGCGACCCGCTCGGCGATATTCTGAACGATTACGAGTAGGAGGGGAGTGATACATATGGCAGAGAACAAGATTCAGCTCACCAAGGCTGACCGCAAGAAGGTTTGCTTCCGTCATCAGTTCCTTCAGGGCTCGTGGAACTACGAGCGTATGCAGAACGGCGGCTGGTGCTTCGCAATGATCCCTGCGATCAAGAAGCTCTACACCAGCAAGGATGACCAGATTGCCGCTCTTAAGCGCCACCTGGAGTTCTATAACACCCACCCCTATGTTTCCGCCCCCGTCATTGGCGTTACCCTCGCCCTCGAGGAGGAGCGCGCCAACGGTGCTCCGATCGACGACGTCGCCATCCAGGGCGTCAAGGTCGGTATGATGGGCCCGCTCGCCGGCGTCGGCGACCCTGCCTTCTGGTTCACCCTTCGCCCGATTCTGGGCGCTCTGGGCGCTTCCATGGCCCTGTCCGGCAGCATCGCCGGTCCGCTGCTGTTCTTCTTCGCGTGGAACATCATCCGTTACGCCTTCCTGTGGTATACGCAGGAGTTTGGCTACAAGGTCGGCTCCTCCATCGCCAAGGACCTCTCCGGCGGTCTGATGGGCAAGGTCACCGAGGGTGCTTCCATCCTGGGTATGTTCATCATCGGCGCCCTGGTCGAGCGCTGGGTGTCCATCTCCTTCACCCCGGTCGTCTCCAAGGTCACGCAGTCTGCTGGCGCCTTTATCGACTGGGCTAGCCTGCCCTCCGGCTCCGAGGGCGTCAAGGAAGCGCTGACGATGTACAACTCCATCGGTGCTACCGCCCTTGATCAGGTTAAGGTCACCACGCTTCAGGCTAACCTCGATCAGCTCATCCCCGGCCTTGCCGCTGTGTGCCTGACCCTGCTGGTCTGCAAGCTCCTCAAGAAGAAGGTCAGCCCGATCGTCATCATCCTGGCTCTCTTCGCCGTCGGCATCATCGGTCGCGTCTGCGGCTTCATGTAAGCACGCTTCGGCTTAAGACCGAGAGTTGCTAGGCAAGGGCTTTTGAGCCATTGAAACGGACCGCACCCGGTGGGTACACTGGATGCGGTCCGATTGTTTTTTATTGGAGGGCGAGGCGCGTATGGCGCAATCTCAGAACAGCACGGTCGATCTGGCAACGCCGGCAACCTGCCTGATGGGGCTTACCAGCCACGGTAACGTGATGGTAGGCAATAAGGCGTTCGAGTATTACAACGAGCGCAATCCCGAGGATTATATTCAAATCCCGTGGGACGAGGTCGACTATATTGCCGCCGAGGTTTTACGCGGCACCAAGAAGATCACGCGTTTTGCCATCTTCACCAAGGACAACGGTCACTTTACGTTTTCGACGCGCGACGACAAAGAGACGCTTCGTGCTGTCCGCAAGTACGTCGACGAGGATAAGCTTGTGCGTTCGCCCGACTTTATCGATGTGACGGCCAGGGGCGCCAAGAGCATCCCCTCCGTTATCAAAAACCTCTTCCACAAAGGTAACTAGCTCCTCATAAGTTGCGGTGAAATAGTTCCTAAATACGGCTTTAGATGCTTCAAACAGGAACTATTCCACCGCAACTTCGAAGTCTAGTCATGCGACGTATTGCGATGCAGTAAATCTGCTACACTAGTACAACATGCCTCCGTAGCTCAGGGGATAGAGCACCGCTCTCCTAAAGCGGGTGTCGACGGTTCGAATCCGCCCGGGGGCACCAGAAGTAAATGCAGGTCAGACGGTATAAATCGTCTGACCTGCTTTCTTATATAAGGGCATCGTTAACGTCAGTTGGGTAGAATTTGGGTAGAAAGTTTTTTTGTGAAGGGCCATGCCCAAAGTCCGGTTTTCAACCCTTTCCACAGCCTACGGGCTTATAAGAAGCCCCTCGGCCATGGAAAGCGTTGAAAACCTAGGGTGACGTTGCTGTGAGATGGGCGAGTTTCCAACAGTCCCCGGCGTCTTCGGGTTTCGCCTGGGACCCTGCGACACCGTGGACCGTCGAAAACTCGCCCTTCCGCTTGGAAGAGGGCTTTTACCCCTTAAAATTGTCCGAAAGTGACGACGACGCAGGAGGTCCGGTATGCCTGCCAGCAAGAAAGAGGCAAAGGAGTTCGTCAAACGGTGGAAGAAGCGCCTCGGTGCCATCCCCGTAGGCTCCAACAACGAGCAGCAGGATACGCAGAAGTTCTGGGTCGACCTGCTCATCAACGTCCTGGGCATCCCGTCCAACACCATAGACAGCTTCGTCGACTTCGAGCGCAAGGTGAGAGGCCGTCGCATCGACGTGTTCGTCTCCGACCACAACTTCCTCTGCGAGCAGAAGTCGTGGGGCATCGACCTCGACAAGCCAGAACCCAGGAACGGCGGCATGGAGACGCCGCTCCAGCAGGCCATGTGGTACGCGCGGCACCTGCCGTACTCCGAGCGCCCCCGCTGGGTGATGACGTGCAACTTCGGGACCTTCCGCCTCTACGATCTCGACAACGAGCGGCCCGAGGACACCGTGCAGGAGTTCTCCCTCGAAGAGCTCCCGGACAGCCTGTATCTCCTGTCCTTCCTGACCTCCAACGAGACGAGCCGCCTGCACAAGGAACAGCAGCTCTCCATCGAGGCTGGGGCCTACGTCTCCAGGCTCTACGATGCCCTTGCCAAGCAGTACCACCACATTGAGGAAAAGGACGAGCGGGCACAAGAGGAGCAGCGCTCCCTCAACGTGCTCATCACCCGAATCATCTTTCTGCTCTACGCCGAGGACGCCGACCTCCTGCAATCGCACCAGGCGTTCGGCAGGTACTGCGAGGGAGACCCCGCGAAGCTCCGCCGAAAACTGGTCGATTTGTTTGAGACGATCGACACGCCCCTAGAGCAGAGGGACGAGTACATGGACGAGGACCTCGCGGCCTTCCCCTACGTGAACGGCGGTCTGTTCTCCGACTCCTCCATCATCGTCCCGCAGATGACCCCGGAGATCCTCGAGGCCATCACCGACGCGTCCCAGGACTTCGACTGGCGCGAGATCTCGGGCGTCATCTTCGGCGGCGTGTTCGAGGGCACGCTGAACCCCGAGACGCGCCACGCCGGGGGCATGCACTACACGAGCGTCGAGAACATCGAGCGCTGCCTCAAGCCGCTCTTCCTCGACGAGCTGTGGGACGAACTGCACGAGGCCGAGGGCGAGAAGACAGCTGCCAAGCGCAAGCAGGCCCTGGCGAGGCTGCACGACAAGGTGGCCTCCATCACCATCGGCGACCCGGCATGCGGCTCGGGCAACTTCCTTACCGAGGCGTACCGGCAGCTGCGCACCATCGAGAACCGAATCATCGAGGACGAGCTCAGCGAGGAGACCGGCAATGCGGGGCAGACGTCCCTCGTCGTTGCGCAAGACAGCCCTGTCCGCGTGTCCCTGGACCAGCTGTACGGCATCGAGATAAACGACTTCGCCGTCTCGGTTGCTAAGACCGCCCTTTGGATCACCGAGGAGCAGATGCTCCGAAAGACGCAGGAGATATACGTCGACTACGACTTCGACTTCCTGCCGCTCAGGAGTCTCAGCAACCTCCATGAGGGCAACGCCCTCAAGACCGATTGGTCCGAGGTGTTCCCCGACGACCTCACCTACCTCGTGGGCAATCCGCCCTTCCTCGGGGCCCGCAACCAGTCCAAGGAGCAGAAGGCGGAGCTCCTCGAGGTCTTCGACGGAGCGAAGAACGCAGGCAACATCGACTACTGCGGGGCCTGGTACATGAAGGCCGCGAGGTTCACGCAGGGAAAGCGCACGCGCTGCGCCCTGGTCTCTACCAACTCGATATGTCAGGGCGAGCAGGTTGCCAACCTCTGGAAACCCCTGTACGACCTGGGTATCCACATCGACTTCGCGCACAACACGTTCAGGTGGGACAACGAGGC
>OBWL01001383.1_pt1 | contig 14617 bp, 7 predicted proteins | sample 1538061 | NCBI WGS metagenome assembly OBWL01 (sample SAMEA2580085, study PRJEB22360) | human gut metagenome | biome: human gut; feature: human-associated habitat; material: faeces | place: Denmark | collected 2008/2010
CTCCGTCATCACCGAGCCGGTCCCGGCTGACGCACTCGGCCTGGGCCGCGCCCGTCAGGTAAATATTGAGGGCTGGGCCGCCGATTATCGCCGCCGCCTGCACGAGGACGACGAGATATAACGTTTTACTAAGCATCTAAGGAGCTGTTCCTGTGGGGACGGCTCCTTTTTCTATCGTGACCTGCGCGACCGGATGAGTGGTCGGTTCGTGTCCGTTGACGGTAAAGACGTTATCAACACTCGATAAACCCCGTCGCGCGGTTACAATGCAACAAGGCATCTATATGGCATTCGATATAAAGGAGAAGGGTAATGCCGATTAATGATCCCGAGAAGTCGGAGAATATGCGCAAGTCCATCCGCGTGTATTCCGGTTCCTCCAACCGTCCCCTCGCTCAGAAGATTGCTGAGTACCTTGGGGTCGAGCTTTCGGGCCTTACGCTAAAGCAGTTCGCCAATGGTGAGATTTACGCCCGCTACGACGAGACCGTCCGCGGCGCCGACGTCTTCCTGATTCAGTCCGTGGCCGGCGGCAACGTCAACGACATGCTCATGGAGCTGCTCATCGCCACCGACGCTGCCAAGCGCGCATCCGCCCGCTCCATCACTGCCGTTATCACCCACTACGGCTATGCCCGCCAGGACCGCAAGGCCGGCCCGCGTGAGCCCATCACCGCCCGCCTCGTCGCCAACCTGCTCGAGCGCGCCGGCGTCAATCGCATCATCACCCTCGACCTGCACCAGGGCCAGATCCAGGGCTTCTTTGATATCCCGGTTAACCACCTGTCCGCGCTGCCGCTGTTTGGCCAGTACTACAACGACATGCACTTCGACACCGACAACCTGGTCGTCGTCTCCCCCGATGTGGGTCGTGCCAAGGCCGCCAAGAAGCTGTCCGACATGCTCGGCTGCGACCTGGCCATCGCCCACAAGGGCCGTCCGCGCCACAACGCCGCCGAGGTCATGGGCATCATCGGTGACATCAAGGGCAAGACCTGCGTCATCAACGACGACATGATCGACACCGCTGGCACCCTGTGCGCCAACGTCAAGGAGCTCAAGGCTATGGGCGCTGGCGATATCTACGTCTGCGCCACCCACGGCATCTTCTCCGGTCCGGCCATCGAGCGTCTGAACGACGCCCCGATCGTCGAGTGCGTCGTCACCGACGCCATCCCTGTCGAGGTCGGCGGTAAGATCAAGACCATCTCGGTCGCCGAGGAGTTCGCTCAGGCCATCTCCGCTGTTTACCACGAGGAGCCCGTCTCCACGCTCGTCGGCGGCGACTTCGCGCTGTAATCCAGCGTGCATCTCATCATCTTTGGTGTTTTTAAAGGGTCGGAAGCTCGCTTCCGACCCTTTTTCTACCCCTCGACAACCTTCCCTGGACAATTAGTTCAGATACGTATTTTTTTAAAGCTCCAAAGGCCGTTCTGAGCCTTCTGAGCTCCCCGGCGAACGCCATACTGCCCAAAGCTCATCGCTTTCGAGTACGACCGCCGCATATTTACCCTCAAATCGCCCTCGAAAGCCCTTAGAAACGCCTCGAACGCCCGCCGTCTTATACGTATCTGAACTAACTGTCCAGTAGCTATCGTCAACCTTCGCGGCAGAGCTCAATTTCCTGCAATCCCCTCAACCGATTCCACCGATTTCATAACACCCAGCCGTTCATGGCGCGCAGCGCCCCGCTGAGCGAAAAGAACGGTATGGCGGTCGCATTCTGCCGCCAACTTAGTACGTTATAGCTATGACGACCGTGATTTCACATCTCTCCGCCCTCCGCGCAATTCGTCGCGCACGACGGGCGTACTCTGCCCTACCCTGGGACTCCGTTGATAGCGAACAGCAAGCACAGGCCTTGGCTGGCTGCATTCCCAACAATGACGCGATAGACTTTGGCGCACTTTCGATACTCGACGCCTGGAATGAAGATGATTCCGAACTGCTCGATCTTCTCGTTTCAAACGAAGACAACAGGCGCCCCGACAAGCGACTTCTTCAGCATATTCTCTCCACTCCTCTTCCTGAAGGTGCAATTATGCACGTCGAGGCCGACATCTACGCAACGTCTCCTGCCATGACAGCCATGCTTTGTTCCAAAAATGAATCAGTCGCCAAAACCTTGATGCTCCTTATGGAGCTGCTCGGAACCTACTCCCTTCCTCCCGGGGCAACATACCCCATTGCCTATGACGACATCTGGCCCAAGGGCGATGACTACGAAGCGATGGACGACCTCGATTGCCGGGGCGACCAGTCGGCGACCGAACAGCAGAACGAAACCCGCTACGAACAGGCACACTACAAATGCGAGCCCGCCACGACCATCGAAGATCTCGAGACTGTTGCACAGCTTGCCAAAAGCAGCTCATACACCTCGTTTCGCACGGCAGTCAAGCTCGCCCGACCCGGATCTGCATCCCCAGCCGAATCCCTAATGTTTGCCGTTCTCGGAGCGCCCATGCGCTTTGGCGGATTCGGATGTTGCAGCCTGCCCATGGGAGGCCTGCTACTCAACTATCGAATCGACTTCGACACTCTTGCGGTCAACATGTCCTCCGGCATCCCTTACGCCATCTGCGACCTATATTGCCCGGCCGCCGGAGTCGACAACGAATACAACGGAATTGGGCATGAGCTTCAAAACGCTCGCATCCACGATGGCAATCGAAATAATGGCCTCAAGGCAATGGGCATCCACGTCCTGGTTATCAATCGCGACCAAATGAAAGACCTTGTTGCACTCGAAGCCTTCGCCCAAACGATGCATCGACTCGCGGGAGTCCGATTCCGATACCGTATCAAGGGCTATCGCAAGCGTCAGGCCGCTTGGCTCAACGCCCTGCGGGCCGGAATCGGCCTTGCGCCGGTCTAAACGGCGAATCACCCGTGCACCGTCGAGCAGGGCTGGACAGTTAGTTCAAATACGTATAAATGGACACATTGAATTAGGCTGTTTTGCAGTTATCTCTATACCATTCGCCCGATTTGAAGGCAGGGTAGACTTCAAAACAGCGTCATATGGACTAACTAAAGCTCCAAAACAACGTATCGGCATTGAATTGAGCACTTCGAGTCCTCAGAACTTATACGTATCTGAACTAACTGTCCACCTCGATTTCGACGGCCGTCCAAACGCCCTCAAATAACCTCAATTGCCCTCCATTTGACAGCGGCAACAGGGTCGCTCACCATAGCAGGCGACAAATCAACGAAAGGATGAACATGGCAGCTGCACAGCCGCTTAAGATTCGCATGGTTGCCGGACTTGGCAACCCTGGCGATGAGTATGCCGAGACCCGCCACAACGCTGGCTTCAAAGCGATCGACGAGTTGGCCCGTCAGGCCGGCGTCACGTACTGGAAAAACCAGGCCGGCGCCGAGGTCGCGCTCATCAACATCAACGATCCCGAGGAAGAGGGCGGTAAGCGCCAGATTGTACTGGTCAAGCCGCAGTCGTATATGAATACCTCGGGTGGCCCCATCTCCAAGCTCTGCCGCGAGTACAAGATCAAGGCCGAGGAGCTGCTCGTAATCCACGACGAGCTCGACATTCCCGCCGGCGACGTACGTGTTAAGGTGGGCGGTGGCCACGCCGGTCACAACGGCCTGCGCTCCATCATCGACAAGATGGGCAGCCGCGACTTCAGCCGCATCCGCACCGGCATCGGCAACCCTCCCGGCAAGATGGCCGTCGCCGACTACGTGCTTAAGCAGCTGCGCGCCCGCGAGGCCGAGGATTTCCAGGACACCTGCGCCCGCGCCGCAGATGCCGCCGGTCTGGCAATCGTGCACGGCGTGATCTATGCCCGCGACCACGTCAACGGCGCCGCCTCCGCCAACGGCAAGCACTAAAACCTATCATTTAGGGATAGGTTTATTTTGGCAGGTTTTAACTGCGGAAACGCCGCAGCGGCCGCATCGCAATAAACCGCGCACCGCCATACACACATAGCACCCCAAAGGGGGCCGACCTCATTGCAACCCGAGGCTGGCCCCTTTGCCGTTTTACCCGATAAAACCTGCCAAAATAAACCTCTCCCCCTTTGGTAGGCCAAAGTGGATAAACCCTGCTCCCAACCGCCGAAGATACACGTAAGCGACATGTCCATGAGGGTATAATTTGCACTGTATGTCTGCACAACGCCTGTGCGCGTACGGTTTTACTCGGGCTACCGTCCATTTCCGTGGAGGCACGGTTCGGCGGCCCTAACAAGAGAGGGGTTCTATGTATAAGATCCTGGAGAAGACGCAGTTCTCGGAGAAGGTGTTCAAGTTCCGCATCGAGGCGCCCGCGATCGCCAAGCATGCGCACGCTGGACAGTTCCTCATGGTCCGCGCCAACGAGACGGGCGAGCGCGTCCCGTTTACCCTGGCCGGCTGGAACGGTGACGAGGGCTGGGTCGAGTTCATCTTCATGGTGATCGGCAAGACCACCGAGATGCTTTCCACCTACGAGGCCGGCGAGTCGCTGCGCGACGTCGTGGGCCCGCTGGGCGTTCCCACCGAGATGGCCGAGGGCCCCTGCGCCGTCATTGGCGGCGGCGTCGGCCTGGCAATTGCCTTCCCGGTCGCCAAGCACTTGGTCGAAACCGGTCATGAAGTTCACGCCATCATGGGCGCCCGCACCAAGGACCTCCTGCTCATGGAGGACCAGTTCCGCGAGCTCCTCGACGAGGACCACATCCACATCACCACTGACGACGGCTCCTACGGCGAGCAGGGCGTTGTCACCGCTCCGCTGGAGCGCCTGCTGCAGGACAAGGCCGTGAGCCAGGTCTTCTGCGTCGGCCCCGTTCCGATGATGAAGTTCTCGACCCTTACCGCCCAGAAGTACGACACCCCCATCACCGCGTCGCTCAACCCCATCATGGTTGACGGCACCGGCATGTGCGGCGGCTGCCGCGTCGAGGTGGGCGGCGTGACCAAGTTCGCTTGCGTCGACGGCCCCGACTTCGATGCCACTCTGGTCGACTGGGATGACCTCCGTGCCCGCCAGGCCGCTTACCGTTCCGAAGAGGGCGAGTCCCTCAAGGCTTATGAGGAAAAGAGCTGCGCATGCCACTAGTTAACGGTCGTTTCGTTGCCGATATGAAGTCGCCCCGCACCCCCGATAACGAGGAGCCGGCTGCCGAGCGCGCCTGCGACTTCCGCCCCGTCGACAAGGGCTTCACCGAGGAGATGGCGCTGGCCGAGGCCGAGCGCTGCCTCAACTGCAAGAAGCCGTTCTGTGTTGAGGGTTGCCCCGTCAACATCAACATCCCCCGCTTTATCGAGCAGATCCGCGCGAAGGACTTCGGCGGCGCTCTCGATACCATCCGCGAGGACTCCATGCTTCCCGCCATCTGCGGCCGCGTCTGCCCGCAGGAGAACCAGTGCGAGGGCAAGTGCATCCGTGGCAAGAAGTCCGAGCCCGTGGCCATCGGCCAGCTCGAGCGCTTCCTGGGTGACCGCCCCGAGCTCGCCTCCACGCCCAAGATGGCCCCCAAGAACGGCAAGAAGGTCGCCGTCGTCGGCTCCGGCCCGTCCGGCATCACCTGCGCCGGCGAGCTCGCCCGCAACGGTTTTGACGTCACCGTCTTTGAGGCCTTCTTTACCGGCGGCGGCGTGCTGGTCTACGGCATCCCCGAGTTCCGTCTGCCCAAGGCGGTCGTCAAGCGCGAGATTGACGGCCTGGAGGACATGGGCGTCAAGTTTGAGTACAACTCCGTCGTGGGCAATATGGCCACGGCCGAGGAGCTGTTCGAGCAGGGCTTCGACGCCATCTATGTGGCGACCGGCGCTGGCCTGCCCAAGTTCCTCAACGTCCCCGGCGAGAACCTGCCCAACGTCTTCTTCGCGAACGAGTACCTCACCCGCGTGAACCTGATGAAGGCCAACAAGTTCCCCGAGTACGACACCCCCACCAAGCATGGCAAGAACGTCGTCGTCTTTGGTGGCGGCAACGTGGCTATGGACGCCGTCCGTACCGCCAAGCGCCTGGGCGCTGAGCACGCCATCATCGCCTACCGTCGTACCGAGGACGAGATGCCCTGCCGTCGCGCCGAGCTGCACCACGCCAAGGCCGAGGGCGTCGAGGTTCTGCCGCTCGTCTCCCCGCTCGAGTTTGTCGCTGGCGAGGACGGCTCCGTGTGCGCCGTCAAGGTCCAGAAGATGGAGCTCGGCGAGCCCGACGAGTCCGGCCGTCGTCGCCCGGTGCCCATCGAGGGCGCCATCGAGGAGATTCCCTGCGACGTCGCAATCTCGGCTATCGGCACCAACGCCAACCCCTTCGCAAAGAAGATCGGCGGCAAGATGGAGCTCAACAAGTGGGGCTACATCGTCGCCGACGAGGAGACCGGCCAGACCACCGATCCCCGCATCTGGGCCGGCGGCGACATCGTCACCGGTGCCGCTACGGTCATTCTGGCGATGGGCGCCGGCAAGAAGGCCGCCGCTTCCATCACCAAGAGCCTGCTGGGCGAGTAATCACCCGCAGCGCTAGCCACCAAACGGCAAAGTCCCCGTCGAGCACACGCCCGGCGGGGACTTTTTCTATGCCGGCCGCCCCACCACCACGATGGGGACAGGCGCCTTTGTGGTGGTTGGGGTCTGGTCGGTCGTTTTGTCTCAATCTGTAACAATTAGACCCTGTTGAACCTCGTAGTTGTTACAGATCAAGATATTGTGCGAACATCCGCCTGTTCATCTCAATCTGTAACAGTTAGAGACCAAATTCCCCGCTACGTGTTACAGATCGAGACGTTAGGTTGACGACCGAACCGTTCATCTCAATCTGTAACACCTGGAACCCAAATATCTGGCTTGGTGTTACAGATTGAGATTTTGCTAAAGCCGAGGATGGGCGCTGTCGCCAAAACTTAGCGCTTGCGGCGCTTGGTCGCAGCGATGCCGGCCGCGGCAACGGTTGCGCCGGCGATGCCCAAGGCGGCGACCGTCATCGCGGTGGAGTCACCCGTGCTGGCGAGCTCCGTGCCGCCGGACTTCTTGCCGTTCTCGCCCTTACCCTTGGACTTGTCCGTCGTCACCGTGGTCGTCGTCGAAGTCGAACTGCCCGCAGGGATCCCGGCGCCACCAGAGCCATCCGTACCGCCGCCCTGCTCGCCGTCGCCAGGAGTCGGGTCCGGCTCGGGCGTCGGCTCAGGCGCCGGCTCATCGGTCACCGTAATCGTAATGTTCAGACGCTCGGAATACTCGCTGTATGACATGCCAGGGCGCTGTGCCGCAATGCGCACATACATGTTGCTATCGAGCGCAATAGGCTCGGTGTACTTTACGCGGCCTTCGTCACGGCAGGGGCAGGTGTCGTTGGTGGTGTACCAAATCGTCGCGCCATCCTCGGCAGAAAGCTCCAGCTTCGTGCCCTTGGGCACCGTAATGTAGTTCTCCTTGGGCGACCATGCACCAAACGTCGTCGCACCAATCGTCGCCACCGGTCGCGCCGGTCGCACTGCCTCGGCAGACACGCGAACGTCGACCCGCTTGGACAGCGCCGTGCCGTCCACCGCCGCCGTCAACGTCGTCAAACCGGGCAGAGCGCCATGCAGCACAAACGTCGCCGCGCCGTCCTCGCCCGTTACGGCCTGGGTGGCATCGACAGAGCAGATAGCCGAGGACTCCAGCCCAACACTAACCTTTGCGCCCGCAAACGGCTTGCCCGCCTTATCGGTCACGTGCGCCACCAGCTCAAAGTCACTGCCATCAAGCATGGTCACGGCCTGCTCCACGTTGAGTTTGAGCTTGTCGGCACGAACGCCCACGACAAGCTCGCCACTTGCCCAGCGCGCCATGGCCGTGCCGGCGTAGTTGCGAGCACCGTCGAGCTCAAACGCCGCCGTCGAGCCCGCCTCACGCGCATCGGCATAGCGAATACGCAGCACGCGCGACAGCGGCTTGCCATTGGGATCGTCCTGCTTATCGAGCCACGTATACGTCACGTCGCCCAAGCCCTGCGCGCACAATGCGACCAGGGCATCGTCGCTCGCGTCCATATACTGCGCAAACTCAACCTCGACGCAATCGGTATAGGCATGGGCCGAAACCACCTCGGGCGCCGCCGTCGACACCAAGCCAATGTTCACCTCAGTCTGAATCGGCGGCACGCGCAGCCAAGCCGAACGCGCCTCCTCATGCCCGTCCTTGGTCACGCGCACCTGATACCAGCCGGTCGGCGTATTCCAGTTGTATGCACCGTCCGCACCCGTTGCAAGCGGATTGTCCTGCTCATACTCCTCGGCATCCCAACGCACCGCATTGGTACCGGCCGCATCGTCGGCGCTCCACAGCTCAACCGCCGCGCCTTCAACCGTATTGGACAGCAGGCCCTCGTACACCACGCCCGCAGGGTCGGGTGCTGCCTTGGCAGGCACATTGCGATAACGCGCCTCGAAGATCGACTGCATCTTCTCGTCCGAGATCAAGCCGTCCTTGTTGGCCTTGTAGACCTCGGCATCGGTCAGCTCGCCCCAGTTGACCGTAATACGATTCTGGCACGCGCGCTCCACCTGCTCGCAGGCAACATCGTAGGCGCATTCGGCATTGGTCAGCTTAATCGCGCGCTCCGAACCTACACTGGTCGAAGCCGCATCATAGGCAGCACCCACCACGGTGCCCGCCGAACCGGCCGTCAGCACGCCGGCGATCGTCATAATGGAGCCCACGGCCACATCGGTACTGTCGTGGCAGAGCTGGCGATACAGCAGATCCTCAAACGCACGAGCCTTCTCCATGGCATCGCGCAGCGCGTAAATGCACTTCCAGTCGTCCTCGGTCTTCTCGGGCTTGGCAAGCAAGCGCGTATGCTGAAGCTCATAGCCCTCGCGCTCGCCCTTCACCTTCTGCATACGGACGTTCACGTTCTCCCAATTCTTGCTGGCATCGTTCACGCCGTAAATGCCGGTAAAGATGCCGATGCCCTGGGTCGCCGCGGGAAACGCCTGGCCGGCCGCCTTCCACGCATCGGTCTTAAAGACCTGTCCGAACATCTCGCACTCGATCTTATAGCTCTTGAGCGAACGGATCGTGCGGATGAGCTTCATATGGGCGCTCACGTCGCCGTTGCGCTTCCAGGCCATGAGCCATCCGCGCACCTTGGAGTTGTTGAGGCTATGGACCACATTCCAGTTGTCGTACAGGTTGTCCAGAATGTCGCACTGCATGGCGATCGAGTTAAACAGAAGCGCCTGGTTCTTGTTGTTATTGGAGTTCTCGATAAACTCCGACTCGATATAGGCCGTCTGCTCGCCATCGGGCGCGGCGACCTTAAAGCCCTTGACGGTATCGTCGTCAGCCGCCTTGTAGCTCAGCGAGCTGCCGAGCGCCTGGCCCAAATCGTTAAACCCGCTCGTCGACTGGCCGTTGTACTCGCTGGCCTTAATGCCCGCACACTTGTTGAGCGCCGCAGCGGTTGCGTCATTCCAGCTTCCGTATTGGTTGAGCTGGCCGATACCCATCGACTGGCCCACCAGATCCTCGGCCTGCTGGGCAATAAACTCCGCTCGCGATGCATGGTCGACGAGCTCCTTGATGGCGGCCGCATCCGCAGCGTTCGTGCCCTGGGCCGCCGCAAGTTCCTGATACCAATCTTCGCTGGTACCATAAGCATCCTCAAAGATCATCTTGTCCACATTGACGCCGTAGCTGTCGCCCTGCCGGGTTAGCAGCGCCGATGACCCGCCGACCGCAGCCTTGAGCTCGGCCGCAAACTGCGCGGCCTCGTCGTTGCCAGCATCATCACCCTCGCCGTCGCTAGCGGCAGGGGCACGGCGGGCCTTGCGAGCAGCACCACCTTGGGCTTCGTCCTCTTTACCGTCCTTGTCCTCCTCGGCAAGCGCATCGGCGACCATCTGGTCAATCGCGTCGTTAAAGGCCTCGTCGACATCATTAAACGAGTTATCCATCATATACTCGTGCCACTGCTGCACGGCATTCGAGAACTCCTGCTGGCGCTCCTCGGCCGCGGCGGAATGCTTTTTGGCCGAAGCGTTGGCGTCAAAACTCAGCATGGTCATAAGCTGGGCATTGGAGATGCGGTAGGTCTGCGGCATAAAGATCTGCTCAAAGTTTCCGCAGTTCACATAGGTCGAGTCATTCGCCTTGTTAAACTCGTCGAGTAGCTTAAGGTAACCCTCGTCCACATACTCCGCCACATAGCGCACACGGGTGCCCTCGCACGACTTTTGAGTCAGAGGAATCGTCACCGTCTTGCCATCCACGCAGTCCACGTACAGGTCGAGCGTGTCGGCGGCCTCTTCGTTTCCCACCTCGAGCGTGATGTCAAAGGTCCAGTAGGCGTTCTTCTTTTGCGGCAGATGATGGAAGGTCCACAGGCTCTTGCCGGTGTCCTTGCCGTCCTTGACCAAGTTTTGCGTACCGCCACGATACGTCACATCAAAGTTCCAGACCGAAGCACCCGGAACATAGCGCACATAATTGCGAGCCGTTACCTCGGCAGCAGCGGCGGCAACATCGGTCGAGCCCACGCGCGCCTCGAGCGTCACGCGCTCGGCGGCAAGCGTATCCTGCGGCAGGTCGTATTCAATCTTGGCACGGCCGAGTTTATTGGTCTTGCCGGTGTACTTTGCAGCCGACGAGCCCGTCCCCACGGTGAGCTGCACGCTCTTGCCCGGCGCTGCATAAACGTAGGCCACATTGCCCAGCAGGCTGTGAACGTCGGTGCTGTCGACCTCGATGCGCGATCCGCTAACCTCGAGTGTGGTGCTTCCCAGCGGCAATGTCACCTCGCCCAGCGTAATGAGCGGCGAGATGGCATAGGTGCCCGCGGCCTTAGTCTTAAAGCGCACAAACACATCGGCGCCCGCACCCTTCTTCATATCGAGAACGAGGTTGTCGCCCTCCCAAGTTGTGCCAGCCCACATGGCATCGGAGCTGGCGCCGGCTTCGCGAGCGCCTGCGGACACATCCTCGACGGCATCCTTGGCCAGCGGAATCTCAATCTTGGCAGCCTGACTGTCCTTGAGCTCGTAATGAATGCGCAGCTCGGTCTCCACGCCAACGACCGCGGACGAATCAGCGATAACCGAGCCCGCCGTCAGCCCGCGCTCGGCACGATACGTCTCCACGTCAAACGTGGGGACGTCGAGCGTCACGTCGAGCTGTTTGCCGTCCTCAATCTTCACCTGCTTTTGCGCGATATGCTTACCCACGGTCAGCCCTAGGCGGCTAAACGTGGAATAGCTCGTCGCTTGGATGTCGTAGCTCGTCTTGTTAAAGGCGACGATGATGTACGAACCGGCCTTAAGGCGCGGCGTCTCGGCCTTCATGATAGGCGTAGTGTCATCGTCTTCGTAACCCATCAGATAGGTGACACCGTCGGCAACTAGCTTGCCGTCGGACGTACGGAACACCAGCACGCGGTTGGCGCCCTGGTAGTCGCCCTTGGTCGTGACCGTCGCCGTGCCCCAGGGCTTCAAGTCGATATCGACCTTGCCGGCCGAAGGCTTCACCGTCGCCGTCGCCCCACCCAGCTTGAGGCTGTCCTTGGGCTCGAGCGTTATCTCCAGATCCTGGTCCGCGTCGGCAATGGCCTGCGACACCACGAGCGCTGTGCCCTGGATACGGTAGTCGTTTTCCTTGTCGCCCTTGGCAGGCTTAAGCGTCTTGCCGCCGCTCTTCACCGTCAGATCGATGTTATCGAGACTATCGAGCTCAATGCGTTCGGTCTTATCCTGGCCCACAATCGGTTCAAGATAGCCCACGTTGAGCTCAATCGCGCGCGAGGCCGGAATCTTGGTAAAGTCCTCCGCCTTAATCTCTCCGATATTCCATGTGCCCGTCATCTGGTCGCCCGGGCGCGCCAGCACCATGTCATAGTAACCGCTGAGCGAAATGCGCAGGGTGGCTGCTGTCTTGGAGAGAGCGTCCGCTGTAAAGCTGCCGTCATCGCCAGCCGCCAGCGGCGTGGACTGCCCCGCCTGCACGAGTGTAGCCGTCGCGCTCTGGGGAAGTTTGCCCGTCACCTGGGCCGCCTCGCCCATCCACTCAAACGTGTAGGCAGGCTTCGAGGAATCGACGGAGTCCTTGCGATCGGCCACGGCATCGGCAAGCTTTTTGACCATCGAGGGGTTGCCAGCCGAATCGGTCGCATAGGCATAGATGGTCTGGCCTTCACTAAAGGGAATCGCATACGTTACGCCATCGATTGTCACGCGCTCATTATAGTCGCCCGGATAGCCCGCCTCACCAAACTGAAGATCGGGGTTCATCACGCGCAGGGCAACGGCATTATGGTTCGTCTCGTTTCCGTATCTCGTGTTCTCAAAAGCTCCCCACTCTATCATTTCCACGCTTTTGGGTAGCACAATCTCTTTGCCGGCAATCGCAGGATCAAGAGAGGCAAACGCGTGCGCTCCGATATATTTAACGCCGTCGCCGATCGTCACCGACGACACATGCGAGCACCCGTCAAAGGCATTGCACTCAATCCGCTCCACCGTGCCCGGCACATTGATCTGCGTAAAGGTGAGCACTGTTGTGTCCGAGACATAGAACTGTGGCACGCCGCAATAGGCGAATGCAAGATAGTCGATAGTTTTGACCGAAGGCGGCAGCGTTGCCACCACCTTGTCGTCAAGTTGTTCACATTCCTTAAAGGCCTGCTCGGGAATCGTGGTAAAGGCCGCGTTGTTGGGCCAGGTTACCGTTTGGAGCGTCTTGCTTTTGTAGAATGCATAGCTCTTGAGCTCCTCGACCGAATCGGGCAGTGCGATCTCTTTGATGCTGCTGCCGCCCAAGCCTCCAACCGAGCGGACATGCGAATTAGGGGCGAAGGTGATCGATGTGAGCGCAGCGCTTCCCATACCCGTAAGGCTTACGACATTATTGTCGTCGATGGTCGAGGGCACCTCCAACGTGGTAATGCCCGCGTCGCCATACTCGATAGAAATTTCGTTGGTGAGGCTATCAATCGAGAAGTAGTACTGCGCGGGGGTCTGCTCGCCGGCCACGTAGCCATCGTCGTATTCGTCCTTTACGCCCGTGGCGCCCTTCGAGGTCATCCAGAGCCCAAGATCCTCATTCCAGGTTGCCTCGGCACCGGAAGCCTCCTCTTGCTTCTGCTGCTCGGCGAGTTCCTTGCCCTCGACAAGATCGGTGGCGAGCGTACCCGCAGGCGTGCTCTCGGTCTGCCCAGCGCCCGTCAGGCCTGCTGCCGATGCAATCTCGGAGTCCGAGGGCGTAGGGGTGTCACCGGTATCGAGCACTGTGGGGTCGGCGGCGTCGGCATCGGGCGCGGGGTCGACGGAAGCAGAGTCTGACATTTGGGCGTCAGCCGAATCGGTGGGAGCGTCGTCGTCCGCTTGGCCGTTATCCGTCTGCACAAAGGTGCTATCGGTGGTGAGGGTCTCGGCAAACGCGCCCGCGGGCAACGAACCCGTCACCATAGTGAGGGTCACCGCGGCAACGGTCAGGCGGCGGCAAAGCGCTCGAACAGTAGTCCACCTCATGGTCGTTCCTTTCCTGCAAACCAAAAGTCATCCAGCGTAATCGTCGTCCAAAAACAAAGCGAACGGTAGGTTCATATATACGAACCTACCGTTCTACCTGCGCAAACCGCCACAAAGGGGACAGGCACCTTTGTGGTGGCTTTGGGGTCTGGTCGGCGAACCGATTCCGATGTTTGTCTCGATCTGTAACAGTTAGACCCTGTTGAGCCTTGTAGTTGTTACAGATCGAGATATTGCTCCAGCCGCCCCCGCTTTGTCTCAATCTGTAACAGTTAGAGACCAAATTCCCCGCTACGTGTTACAGATCGAGACGTTAGGTTGGCGGTCATTCGGTTCATCTCAATCTGTAACATCTAGAACCGTTTTGGGCAGTTTGGTGTTACAGATTGAGATTTTGCTGAGGCCGAGAACGAGAGCCGTCACCCAGCTCTAATGCTTGCGGCGCTTGGTCGCGGCGAGGCCGGCGGCGGCTACGGTTGCGCCGGCGATGCCTAGGGCGGCGACCGTCATCGCGGTGGTATCCCCCGTGGTAGCCAGGACAGCATCGCCCTTCTTGGCCTGCGTGGTTTTCTCAACCGTCTTGCTCACCGTGGTGGTCGTAGCCGGCTTGGCCGAGGGTTTAGCTTCAGGTTTGGTCTCGGGCTTGGTCTCAGGCTGCGGTGTCGGATTGGGATCCGGCGTGGGCTGCGGATCGGGAGCCGGCGCAGTCTCAGGCGTAAACGTCAGATTGGTGTTCAGCCACAGGGTGAAAATCCAACCGCTCTCGGGATCAACCTCACTCGCCTCGCCCACCTGATAGCCACACTCAACCCCATTGATCTTCAGCTTGGTATTGGGCGTAAAGTAGAAACCACGCGCCGGTTTAAAGTACAGGCCGTAACGATAGGTCACACCGGGCTTAAACGCGTCGATATGGTTGGTGATGTGCTGGTCCCAGAACTCAACGGAATTTACTTCGCTGCCGTCGCTGCCCGTCCAGAACTCGCACTGGAGAATAGAGTCGGAACCCGCCGGAGTACCCGCCGTAAAGACCGGCCTGTCGCCTGCCTTAAAGGTGGTCGTGGCGCCGTTGATCTCGATAACGTCGATGGCCCGCCATTCGTCGATCGGCTGGGCTCCCACCCTGTTGTTGCCGGGTGGGGCCTACGAGT
>OBWL01001391.1_pt1 | contig 14587 bp, 8 predicted proteins | sample 1538061 | NCBI WGS metagenome assembly OBWL01 (sample SAMEA2580085, study PRJEB22360) | human gut metagenome | biome: human gut; feature: human-associated habitat; material: faeces | place: Denmark | collected 2008/2010
GATCTCGCCGCCCTGCCCCAGCGCCTGAAGACCCTGCATCTGCCCGAGTGGGTCACCCTCTGGCAGGCCCATGAGCCGAAGCCCGGTGCAAGACTGATATAAAACAAAAAGGGGCCGCTTCCCGGCAGAAATACGGGAAGCGGCCTCTTTTTATACAGCACAAAACCCGCCGCAAAGGGGGGCTTCCCCTTTCGGCGGCCATCCCCTGGATGCTTCCCATTGCGGCGGGGCATTTGTGTTAAAATACAGTCAAGTGACAGTGCTTAGAGCTGGCTCTGATATTCCTTGCGGTAGCCTTCCAGCTCCTTCTGGTTGCCATAGACGAAGTGACCGTTGGCGATCTCCTCCCACACCGGCTTGTCCACGCTGTAGTCGTGGCAGCTGGGGTCGTAGACCAGGAGCTTCTTCTTCTTTTCCAGACCCGGGTCGGGGATGGGAACGGCGCTCAGCAGAGCCTTGGTGTAGGGGTGCAGGGGATGGAGGAACAGCTCTTCAGCCTCTGCCAACTCCACGATGCGGCCCTTGCTGATGACGGCGATGCGGTCCGAGATGAACCGGACGACCGACAGGTCGTGGGCGATGAACAGGTAGGTCAGACCGCGGGACTTCTTCATGCTGTTCAGCAGGTTCAGCACCTGCGCACGGATGGAGACGTCCAGTGCGGAGATGGGCTCATCGGCCACGATGAACTCCGGCTCCATGACCAGCGCACGGGCGATGCCGATACGCTGACGCTGGCCGCCCGAGAACTCGTGGGGGAAGCGGGAGGCGAACTCCGGCAGCAGGCCGACCTCGTGCAGAGCGTTCATGACCTTTTCGTGCAGGTCATCCTGGTCCTTGTACAGGTGGTGGTTCAACAGACCCTCAGCCACGATGTACTCGACCTTGGCGCGCTCGTTCAGAGAGGCCATGGGGTCCTGGAAGATCATCTGCACCTTGCGGATGACCTCACGGTCCAGCTCCTTGGAGATCTTGCCGTTGATCTTCTGGCCCTTGAAGAAGATGTCGCCGCCCGAGGTCGGGTTGATGCGGCAGATGGCACGGCCAATGGTGGTCTTGCCGGAGCCGGACTCGCCGACCAGCGAGAAGGTCTCGCCCTTGTAGATGTCAAAATTGACGTGGTCCACGGCCACGAACTTCTTTTTGCCGGAGCCAAAGGTGATCTGAAGGTCTTTCAGCTCAATCAGCTTTTCACGCTCAGCCATTTAAGTTGGAACCTCCCATCTTTCCCATTTTCTCACGCAGGTTCTGGATGGAGTGGGGGCGTTCCATCTTGGGAGCCCGGGGGTCCAGATACCAGGTCTTTGCCGCGTGGGTCTCGGACACCTGGAAGAACGGAGGTTCTGCCACGAAGTCGATGGCCAGCGCGTGCTTGTTGCGGGGTGCAAATGCATCGCCCTTGATCTCATTGAACAGGTTCGGCGGCGTACCGTCGATGGTGGGCAGGGCCTCACCCTTGGTACCCAGCTGAGGCAGAGCCTGCAGCAGAGCCCAGGTGTAGGGGTGCCATGCGTCGTAGAAGATCTCTTCGACGGTGCCGTACTCGACGATCTGGCCGGCGTACATGACGGCCACGCGGTCTGCCACGTTTGCCACAACGCCCAGGTCATGGGTGATGTAGATAACGGACATGCCCAGCTCCTTCTGCAGGTCACGGATGAGCTGCAGGATCTGTGCCTGAATGGTCACGTCCAGAGCGGTGGTGGGCTCGTCGCAGATGAGGATCTGCGGACGGCAGGCGGCAGCGATGGCGATGACGACACGCTGACGCATACCGCCGGAGAACTCGTGCGGATACTGCTCGTAGCGGCGCTCCGGGTCGGGGATGCCGACCTTGGCCAGCATCTCGATGGCGGCCTTCTTGGCCTCCGCGCCCTTCAGGCCCTGATGGTGCTCGATGCTCTCCTGGATCTGCTTGCCGATTTTCTTCAGCGGGTTCAGGCTGGTCATCGGGTCCTGCATGACCATGGCGATCTTCTTGCCGCGCACGCCCAGCCAGTCCTTCTCGGTGAACTTGGTCATGTCGCGGCCTTCGTACATGATGGAGCCGCCGGTGATCTTACCGTTGACATCCAGCATACCCACGAAGGTCTTGGTGAATACGGACTTGCCCGAGCCGGACTCGCCCACGATGGCCAGCGTCTCGCCGTCATAAAGGTCCAGCGAGCACTTGCGGATCGCGTTCAGCTTCTTGCCGCGCAGGCTAAAGGTGATCTCCACGTCTTTGGCAGAGATGATCGGTTGTCTATCCATTTTTGTGATTTTCTCTCCCATCTGTTAAACGTGGTTGCGCGGGTCAGCAGCATCCGAGAAAGCGTTGCCCATGATATAGAAGGAAATGGAGATGATGGACACGATGGATGCGGGGAAGACCAGCAGGTAAGGATAATCGAGGAAGAAGCCGCGCACCTTGCTCAGGATGAGGCCCAGAGACGGAGTCTCGATGCCCAGACCGATGCCCAGATAGGACAGGGTGGACTCGAGGTTGATGGTGGCGGGGATGCTCAGCGCCATGCGCAGGATGATGACGGAGACCAGATAGGGCAGGATGTTCTTGGTCAGAACGCGCCACAGCGGGGTGCCAAGGCAGCGGGACGCGAGGTTGTACTCGCGGTCACGGAACATGAACACCATGTTGCGGACGCGGCGGGCCATGACCAGCCAGCCGATGGCGATCATCGAGACGGCCATGATGGTGAAGCTCTGGCCGACGACCAGTGCGATCAGGGTCATGTAGATGATGTAAGGCACATTGTCGATGAGGTTGTACAGCTCGGTGAAGAAGCGGTCCAGCTTACGGACATAGCCCCAGATCAGGCCGATGATGACGCCGAGGATGCTCTCGCCCACGGCAACGATGAGGGCCAGACGGATGGACACCTGAGTGGCGTACCACACCTGACACCAATAGTCGCGGCCGAGGTTGTCGGTGCCGAACCAGTATTCGCTGTTGGGCTTCCGGAAGGCCAGAGAGGAATCCGTCACCAGCGTCTGATAATCGTACTTGCCGATGGCCAGTGCGATGAAGGAGAAGATGACGAGGAACAGGAACAGGATCAGGCAGACGACAGCGGCCTTGTGCTTGAGGAAGTTCTGGATGACAGAACCCCAGTAGCTGTAGTTGGAGTAGCCGACACGCTCGGCTTCCTCCGGAGAGTAATCGACAAAGTAGAACAGCTCGTCCTGCTTCTTGCCCTCAAAATCAGATGCTTTAGCCATCAGCGTGCGGCCTCCTTTCCGGTCAGAGTAATGCGCGGGTCAACCAGCATCATCAGCACGTCGCCCAGGAAAACACCCACGATGCCCAGTGCAGCGTAGAGGATGACCAGAGTCTGGACGACGTTCAGGTCATAGCGCTGGATGGCGTCGGTCAGCAGGGGACCCATGCCGGGAACGGAGAAGAACCGCTCCATCAGCAGAGAGCCGCCGACCGTCAGCAGGATGGACTGGGGGATATACTGCACCATGGGGACCATGGCGTTGCGCAGCACGTGCTTGAACATGATCTCGCTGGAGCTCAAGCCCTTGACGCGGGCCAGCTTGATATAATCGCGGGTCAGCTCGTCCACCATGTAGCGGCGGGTCCACAGGGCGTAGCCTGCGATAGACGCCAGCGACAAGCAGACGATGGGCAGCACGCTGGACGGGCCGACATTACGGGTGGAGTACAGCGTGGGAAAACCCAGGTATTTGGAGCCGAAGACCAGCACCAGCGAATAGGAGACCAGAGAAGGCACAGCGTTGACGAAAACGGTGTAGGCCGTGCCGATCCAGTCAAAGACCTTGTCCTTGAAGGCGGTCTGCAGGATGCCCAGCATGATGCCCACCAGCAGAGAGATGCCGGCGGAGATCAGGCCGAGGCGCATGGAGACGCCGAATTTCTTGCCGATCACCTTCACGACGGAAGCGCCATTCTGGATGCGGCGGGAAGTGCCGAAGTCCAGATGGAGCAGGTCATTGTAGAAGTGCATCAGCTGAGTGCCGATGGGGTCGGTCAGACCGGCGGCTTCCAGCGCGGCGTATTTCTGCTCTTCGGTAAACTTCATGAGCTGTTCTTCCGTGAAGTAGTAGTCCGTAGGCAGGCAGCGCATCAGCAAAAAGACGATGGTTGCAATCAATAAGATCGTGACGAGCGACTGAGCCAGCCGCTTGACGGTGTATTTTAACATGATAACCAAACCTTTATAAAATAATCATCAGGCTTTGGTTGCTGCATCGAATGCAGCGGAGAAAGCCTCGTACTCCTCGGTGGTGTAGCCGTCGCCCTGACGGGTCTCCCAGTTGACTGCCTTGTAGTTGCAGGGACCGTACATGGCGTTGATCTTGGTGTACTCGTTGACGTGGGTCAGGCACCAGAACACCTCGTACAGGCAGGGGATGCACAGAGCGTTGTTCAGCATGGAAGCCTCAGCCTTTGCGAATGCGGCATAGCGTGCATCGGTATCGGTGACGATGGCCTTTGCCGCGGTGACCAGATCGGTGAACTCCTGATAATCAGCCAGCAGGTCCTTCTGGTAATCCTGAGGATCCTTCTCAACGGCTGCGATCCAGGAGGTGGTCTGAGCGTAGTAAGCGTTGTCGTCGCTCAGGACTTCCTGACCCAGGAAGTTGACGGGGTCACCGAAGTCAGCGCCCCAGCCGTTCTGCAGGATGGAGTGCATCTGGACGTTACGGACCTCCTTATAAATAGAAGAGACGTAGGTGCCGATGTCCAGCACGACGAAGTCATCGCCCAGGCTCTCGGAGAAGCACTGCTTCAGAACGGTGGCGGTATCCAGAGCAGTGGTGTCGCCGCTCTTGATGTAGTGGTAGCAGTGGACGGGGAAGGTGACGCCGATAGCGCTCAGCTCTTCCATGGCCTGCTTCTTCAGGTCAGCGATGTCGCCGCCGTTGCCGCGGAGGCGGATCATGGTCTTGCCGTCGTAAGCCTGACCGTCGAAGCCCATCTCCTTGGCGACCAGAGTGGTGTACTCCTCACCCTTGGTGTTGTAGCAGACGCCGGGCATGGTGTAGTAGTCGTTCTCGCACTTCAGGGGGTTGATCTTGTTGGTGCGGGCGTAGTAGTTGGTGAAGTCGATGCCCTTGTAGAAGCACTGACGGAACGCGCGGTTTGCAACAGCCTTGTTCCAGTTCTCGTCCAGATTGCCGTTCTCATCCTTGCGCTGGAAGTTCAGGTGCATCTGGAAGCTGAACTTGGTGGGGCGCTTCTCGCACAGGAACTTGTTGTGCTTGTTGTTGGGGTCGGAGGTGATGGTGGTCAGGTTGGACTCGGTCAGGTCGATGTTATCGACCTCGCCGTTCTCGTACAGCTGCAGGCCCATGGACAGGTCGGGGATCATGGTGATGGTGTGATGCTCGAAACGGGTGCAGTCGTTTGCAGCGTAGTAGTTGGGGTTGGGGATGAAGCTCTTGGTGTTCTGCTGGATGTACTCCTCGATGAGGTACGGACCATTGTACCACATGGTGGAGTAATCGCAGGCACGGAAGCCATCGATGCCCAGCTCCTTGATGAGGTCCTCAGAGGCGGGATAGAAGCTGTTGTAGGCAGCGACAGTGTCGAAGTAGGGGCAGGGGTTCTTGCAGGTGAAGACCAGAGTGTAGTCGTCCGGTGCCTCGACGCCGACACCGGCAGCCAGCATATCCTCGTAGGTCATGTCAGCGGCAGCGTCGCCCTTGTCCTTGGTCAGGTCGTAGTACTCAGCAGCGCCCACGACGGTCTCAGAAGGCATGGAGGTGTTGAAGGCCTCGTTCTTGATGGCGTTCAGGACCCACTCAAGACCCACGAGGAAGTCCTTGGAGGTCAGGTGAGACTTGACCTCGCCGTTGACGTCGCACCAATCGACATCGTCGCGCAGGTGGAAGGTCCAGACGGTGGAGTCGTCGTTGTGCTCCCAGCTGGATGCGATGGCGGGGGCTGCCTTGCCGTAGCAGTCGAAGCTCAGCAGGCCGTCCCAGCAGTTGGTGATGACGTTCAGGTCGGAAGCGGACTGGCTGTACAGGAAGTTCCAGGTCTCCAGCTCACGTTTAGAGGTCTCGAAGGAGACGTAATCGGTGATGGCGTCGGCTGCGGGTGCAGCTGCGCCGGAGGCAGCACCGGAGGTGCTGGCAGCAGTGCTGCTGGAAGAACCACCGCAAGCGGCCAGGATGCTTGCAGCGCCCACGACGCCGGAAGCCTTGAGGAAGCTGCGGCGGCTGATGGAATGAGACTCAAAATTTGCGTTCATTGTGTTTTCCTCCCAATTATTCTTTCGTGTCTCGGCTCTATGGCGCAGGGTACCTTGCCCTGCCGATTTCCCACTCTTTTACGAGATTATCTGCCCTCCCTGTATTGCCAGAGAATACAAAAGAGCGCAGAAACAGACCCCTCTGTCTGCGCCTGTGCTCCTCCCGTAAAATCCTTAACACGACATATATTGTACCATCGAAATAAATAGTTGTCAATGGAATGGAAATCGCTTTTTCTTCTAAAAGAAAGTCGCACTCTGCATGGAGATGAAATAAATTTACTTTACTGTGATGAAGAGTGACGAAAATAAGATAAACAGGCCCAAAAACAAAAGAACGGGAGCTGTTCTTGGATTAAGAACAGCTCCCGTGTGTGGGATACGGGCCGGAAGCAGGAACTTCCGGCGGAAAAGTTAAGAAAAAGTTAAGATTTTGCGGCGTCGAAAGCCTTGGCAAATTCCTCGTATTGAGCGGTGGTGTAGGCGTCCTCGCTGGTCTCCCAGTTGACGTACTTGAGGTTGCAGGGGCCGAACATGGCGTTGATCTTGGTGTACTCGTTGACGTGGGTCAGGCACCAGCGGACATCGTAGTAGCAGGGGACAGCCAGCGAGTTGTTGATCATGTAGGCCTCGGCTTTTGCGAAAGCCTCATAGCGGGCGTCGGTGTCGTCCACGATGGCGTTGGCTGCGTTGACCAGGTCGGTGAACTGTTCAAACTCGTCTACCAGCTCCTTCTGGTAATCGGCGGGATCCTCCGCCACCAGCTGGATGTTGGAGTAGTTGACGGCGTAGTAGGCGTTGGAGTCGTGCAGGATCTCCTGACCCACAAAGTTGACGGGGTCGCCGAAGTCTGCGCCCCAGCCGTTGATGACGAAGCCGTGGAGCTTGGGGATGCGGACTTCCTTTGCAAGGCTGGAAACATAGGTGCCGAGGTCCAGCTGGATGAAGTCGTCGCCGAAGCTGTCGGTGAAGCACTGCTTCAGAACGGTGGCGTTGTCCTGCTGGACGGTGTTGCCGGCCACGAAGAAGAAGGGAGCCTTGACCGGGAAGGTGGCGCCGATGGCAGTCAGCTCATCCATGGCCTGCTTCTTGAGGGCGGCGATGGAGTCGGCGGTGGACTTGCGCAGATGGACCATGGTCTTGCCGTCATACTTCTCGCCGTCGATGCCCAGCTCCTTGGCCACAAGGTCAACATAATCGGTGCCTTTGGAGTTGTAGCAGACGCCCTTCATGGTGTAGTAGTTGTTCTCACACTTGAGGGGGTTGATCTTGTTGAAGCGCGCGTAGTAGGGAATGAGGTTCAGGCCCTCCTGGAAGCAGCGGCGGAATGCCCGGTTGGCCACGGCCTTGTTCCAGTTCTCGTTGGGGGTGCCGTCGGTGTTGAGGCAGTAGAAGTTGAAATGGAAGTCGTAGGCGTACTTGGTGGGGCGCTTCTCACAGAGCTGGTCGTTGTAGGCGTTGGAAGTGTCGGAGGTGATGGTGGTCAGGGTGCTCTCGCTCAGCTCCAGTTCGTCCAGCTCACGGTTCTGATACAGCTGGTAGCCGACGGTCAGGTCGGTGATCATGCTCAGGGACACGCGCTCGAAGCGGCTGCACTCGTCAGCTGCATAATAGTGGGGGTTCGGGATGAACCGCTTGGAGTTGTCGGAGACGAATTCCTCGATGAGGTAGGGGCCGCAGCACCACTGCTGGGTGTAGTCCACGCCGCGGAAGCCCTCGACACCCAGCTTTTCCACCAGAGCCGGGGGTGCCGGATAGCAGCAGACGTAGGAAGCCACGGTGTCGAAGTAGGGGCAGGGGTTCAGGCAGGTGTAGACGACGGTGTAGTCGTCCGGCGCGTCGATGCCGACGCCTGCGGCCAGCATATCGTCGCAGGTCAGGGCCGCGGCGGCTGCGTCGTCCATCGCATAGGTCTTGTCGTAATAGTCGGCTGCGCCCACGACGGTGGTGGAGGGCATGGAGGTGTTGGAGGCCTGATTCTTCTTTGCGTTCAGCACCCACTCGAAGCCTACGAGGAAGTCTTTGCTGGTCAGGTGGTCCTGCACCTCGCCGTTCATGTCCACCCAGTCCACATCGTCACGGAGGTGGAACGTCCAGACAGTGGAGTCCTCGTTGTGCTCCCAGCTCTTAGCCAGAGCCGGCACCGGCTTGCCGTAGTTGTCGAAGCTGATAAGACCGTCGATGATGTTGGTCGTCACGTTGAAGTCGATGGCCTGCTGGCTGTAGAGGATATTCCAGCTCTCGATCTCACGGCCGGAAGTCTCGTAAGTAAACAGCTCGCTCAGGCCCTTGCCGGAAGCAGCTGCACCGGAAGAAGCCGACGAAGCGCTGGCTGCGGTGCTGGAAGAAGAGCCGCCGCAGGCAGCCAGCAGACCGGCTGGGCCGGCCGCGCCCGCCCCCCCGCCTGTGGGGCGGCGGGTGATGGTGTAAGACTCAAAATCGTGGTACATATTCTTTCCCTCCTGTAATGATTGGTACGGCTCTGCGTTTCCAAAATCCCTATCCTGTCCATACTATTTTACCTTCCCACAAGGTAAAAAAAGTACAAAAAGGGCGCAGAGACAGATTTTATTGATCTGTTTCTGCGCCCTTGCAGAACCCGTATCGATTGCAAATATTCTATCATCCCACAGGCGGGAAGTCAAGAAAAACAACTCGGACACGGATTGAATCTTATTGATTCAGCTAACACATAAAAATGAAAAGATTTCATGTGACAGCTGAAATGGAATGACTTTTATGTCTGTTTAGCCCTGAATCGCAGCGTCGAAAGCCTTGGCAAACTGCTCGTACTGGACGGTGGTGTAGGCTTCCTCGGAAGTCTCCCAGTTGACAGCCTTGTAGTTGCAGCCGCCGTACATGGCGTTGATCTTGCTGTACTCGTTGGCGTGGGTCAGGGACCATGCGATGTCGTAGTAGGTGGGGCTGACCAGCACGTTCTCCAGCAGATAGGCCTCAGCCTTGGCGAAGGCCTCGTAGCGGGCGTCGGTGTCGTTGACGATGGCGTTGGCGGCATTGACCAGATCGGTGTACTGCTCGAAAGCATCCATCAGGTCCTTCTGGTAGTCGGCAGGAGCCTCAGCCACCCGGGCGATGTTGGAGTAGTAGTGTGAGTAGAAAGCATTGTCGTCGTGGAGGGTCTCCTGACCGAGGAAGTTGACGGGGTCGCCGAAGTCGGCGCTCCAGCCGTTGATGACAAAGCTCTGGAGCTGAGGAGTGCGGACCTCCTGAGTCAGGCTGGAAACATAGGTCTGGATATCCAGCTTGATGAAGTCGTCGCCGAAGCTGTCGGAGAAGCACTGCTTGAGGATGGTGGCGTTGTCCAGTGCAGAGGTGCTGCTGGCGATGATGAAGTAGGTGGCCTTGACGGGGAAGGTGACGCCGATGGCGCTCAGCTCCTCCATGGCCTGCTTCTTCAGGGCGGAGATGTCGCCGCCGTTGGCACGCAGGCGAATCATGGTCTCGCCGTCGTACTTCTCAGCGTCGAAGCCCATCTCCTTGGCCACCAGAGTGGTGTACTCAGCGCCCTGCGTGTTGTAGCACAGGCCCTTCATGGTGTAGTAGTCGTTCTCGCACTTCAGGGGGTTGATCTTGTTGTAGCGGGAGAACCATGCCTTCAGGTTCAGGCCGCGGTAGAAGCACTGACGGAAAGCGGTGTTGGCGATGGCCTTGTTCCAGTTCACATCGGGGGTGCCGTCGGCGTTGTTCTTCTGGTAGTTGAAGTGCATGGCGTAGGCAGAGGGGCGGGCGCGCTTCTCACAGAGCTGGCTGTTGTACTCGTTGTTGGGGTCGGAAGTGATGGTGGTGATGGTGCTCTCGTTCAGGTCCATCTCGTCCAGCTCGCGGTTCTGGTAGAGCTGGAATGCGATGGCCTGATCGGAAATCATGGTCACGGTCATACGCTCGAAGCGGCTGACGTTGGCAGCGTCGTAGTAGTGGGGGTTGGGGATATAGCTCTTGGTGTTGCCCTGGATATACTCCTCGACGATATAGGGGCCGCAGTACCACATGTTGGTGTTGTCGCAGCCACGGAAGGTCTCGATGCCCAGCTCGTCGATCAGCGCCTGAGAGGCGGGGTAGAAGCTGGTGTAGGAGGCCACGGTATCAAAGTAGGGGCAGGGGTCCTTGCAGGTGAACACCAGAGTGTAGTCGTCGGGAGCCTCGATGCCCACGCCTGCGTCCAGCATATCCTGATAGTGCAGGTCGGCGGCGGCAGCACCCATATCCTTGGTCTTCTCGTAGTACTCCTCAGCGCCCACGATGTACAGGGTGGGCATGGAGGTGTTGTTGGCCTCGTTCTTGGAGGCGTTCAGCACCCACTCCAGACCGACCAGAAAATCGGTGGCGGTGATGTGCTCCTTCACCTCGCCGTTGCAGTCCACCCAGTCCACATCGTCGCGCAGGTGGAAGGTCCAGACGGTGGAGTCCTCGTTGGCCTCCCAGCTCGTGGCGATGGCGGGCACCAGCTTGCCGTAGCAGTCGAAGCTCATCAGGCCGTCCCACAGGTTGGTGACGACGTTTGCGTCGGTGAGGGTCTGGCTGTACAGCAGGTTCCAGCTCTCGATCTCACGGTTGGCAGACTCCCAGGAGATGTACTCCTTGAGGGGGGTGGCACCGGTGGAGTTGGGGGCCTGTGCGCCGGAAGCGGCCGTGCTGCCGGAGTTGTTGGACTTGCTGCCGCCGCAGGCGGACAGCAGGGCGGCGGCACCCACGACGCCTGCGCCCTTCAGGAAGCTGCGGCGGGTGATGTTGCGGGACTCAAAATCGATGTTCATTGAGATACGCTCCTCCGAGATATTATTTTCCTTTTTTCCTATCCTAAATGCAAAAAATGGCGCGCTCCGGGTGCCAAAAACGCACAAAGCGCCCGGGACTGCACCTTTCGTATTCTAACATTGTGAGCAAAAGAAGTCAATGACATACGGCGCTGAAATAGAAACAAAATGGTAACGGATGCTTTTTTCTGAAAAATTGCGGCAAAAAAACGGTAAAGAATGGAAAGAAGTCGTACCTTTACAAGATGATGGATGGATACAACGAAAGTCGGAAAACGCAAAGCGGCTATCTTTTTTCATAAAATCATGCTACAATACTACTGAATGAACCCTATATTAAGGAGCACACGGATGAAAAAGCTGGTTTCGATGTATCAAAAATATATGTTCCGCCCCATTCTGTATAAATCCGTCACCCGGGTGTCGGTGGTGGCTGTGCTGATGCTGCTGTGGGACCGCTACGTCAGCGACGGCACGTTTACCATGTGGCAGGCCCCGGCCCTGCTGCTGGGCGTCGTGCTGCTGATGTGGGCGTGGGTGAACTACCTGCGTCTGGACGGTGTGACCATCCATCATCTGGGCGAAGAGTTTAAGGATATGGGCAAAAAGAAGAAGCTCCACTCCACCAAGTCCATCGTGGACTTTGCCGATGAGCGCATCGTCTCCTTCGAGGAGCTGGAACCGGAAGAGCGCACCTACTGCAGCATGCTCTCGAATCTCATCCTGGGCGGGGCGCTGCTCATCATCGGCCTCATCGCAGGCGCAGTGTGAGGGCAGCGGACATGGCAGAAAAAAGCGAAAAACAGCTGGTGGTGGGCATCCTTGCCCATGTGGACTCCGGCAAGACCACCCTCTCCGAGGCGATGCTCTACCGCGCGGGCAGCATCCGCAAGCTGGGCCGGGTGGATAACAAAGATGCCTTCCTCGACACCGACACGCTGGAAAAGGCGCGTGGGATCACCATCTTTTCCAAGCAGGCCCTGCTGAAAACGGGAAGTACGAGTATCACCCTGCTGGACACCCCCGGCCATGTGGACTTTTCCACCGAGACGGAGCGCACGTTGCAGGTGCTCGACTACGCAGTGCTGGTCATCAGCGGCACCGACGGCGTCCAGAGCCATACCGAGACGCTCTGGCGTCTGCTGCGGCGGTATCATATCCCGGCCTTCGTGTTCATCAATAAAATGGACCTGCCCGGCCCGGGCAAAGAGGCGCTGCTGAGCCAGCTTTCCCACCGTCTGGGCGACGGATTCGTGGATTTTGGCGCAGAGCAGGCCGAACGGGACGAGGCGCTGGCCCTCTGCGACGAGCGCCTGATGGAAAAGATGCTGGACGCGGGCAGCCTGACGGCGGAGGACATCATCCCGGCCGTCGCCCGGCGGCACGTCTTTCCCTGCTGGTTTGGCGTGGCCCTGCAGAGGGAGAATGCCGGCGGCTTACAGGGTGTGGACGAGCTGCTGGCCGGCCTCGACGAATACACCCGCGCCGCCCCGGCGCTGGAAGCTTTCGGCGCGCGGGTGTTCAAAGTCTCGCAGGATGAGCGGGGCGAGCGGCTGACCTGGCTGCGCGTCACCGGCGGTGAGCTGAAAGTCAAAGCCCAGCTCACCGGCGAAGCGGACGGCGAGCCCTGGGCCGAAAAGGCCAACCAGCTGCGGCTTTACTCCGGCGCAAAATATACGCTGGCAGAGGCCATCGGCCCGGGGCAGGTCTGCGCCGTCACCGGACTGACCCGGGCGAAGCCCGGCACCGGCCTCGGGGCCGAGCGGGACAGTGACCTCCCGGTGCTGGAACCTGTCCTGAGCTATCGGGTGTGTCTGCCCGAGGGCGCGGACGTTCATGCCGCATTGGGCAAGCTCCACCGTCTGGAAGAGGAAGAACCTCAGCTCCATGTCGTCTGGAACGAGACGCTGGGCGAGATACACGTCCAGCTCATGGGCGAGATTCAGCTCGAGGTGCTCAAGAGCCTGCTGGCCGAGCGGTACGGGCTGGACGTGGAGTTCGACTCCGGCGGCATATTATATAAGGAAACCATCACCGAGGCCATCGAGGGCGTGGGCCATTATGAGCCTCTGCGCCACTATGCCGAGGTGCATCTGAAGCTCGAGCCGCTGCCCCGGGGCAGCGGGATGCAGTTTGCCGCCGACTGCCGGGAGGAAGAGCTGGACAAAAACTGGCAGCGCCTCGTGCTGACCCATCTGGAAGAAAAGCAGCACCTCGGCGTCCTCATCGGCGCGCCGCTGACGGATATGAAGATCACCCTCATCGCGGGCCGCGCCCATCTCAAGCACACCGAGGGCGGCGACTTCCGGCAGGCCACCTACCGCGCCGTGCGGCAGGGCCTCATGATGGCAAACCAAATCAAAAAGACCCAGCTCCTCGAGCCGTGGTATTCCTTCCGGCTGGAAGTGCCTGCGGAGAACATTGGCCGCGCCATGAGCGATGTCCAGCGGATGGAGGGCAGCTTTGACCCGCCCGAGACGGCACCGGACGGCCAGACCGCCGCCCTCACCGGTTTTGCACCGGTGGCTGCCATGCGCAGCTACCCCATGGAGGTGGTCAGCTACACCCGGGGCAGGGGACACCTGAACCTGACGCTGGACGGCTACCGCCCCTGCCACAATGCGGCGGAGGTCATCGAGGCAGTGGACTATGAGCCGGAACACGACCTGGACAACCCCGCCGACTCGGTGTTCTGCTCCCATGGCGCTGGCTTTGTGGTGCCGTGGGAGCAGGTGCGCAGCCATATGCACGTGGACAGCGGCTGGGGCCGCACCGCCCCGGCAGCAGAAGAAACAGCGGCCCGTCCCCGCCGGATGGCGGCTTACCGCGCTACGCTGGAAGAGGATGCCGAACTGCTGAAAATTTTTGAGCGCACCTACGGCCCCATCAAACGGGACCCGCTGGCGGCGTTCCGCCCGGTACAGAAGCGGGAGCGGCCCGATTTCGCCGCCGAGCAGTGGGAGATCGCCCCCGAATACCTGCTGGTGGATGGCTACAACATCATCTTTGGGTGGGATGAGCTGAACGCCCTCTCCAAGGAGAGCCTCGACGCCGCCCGTCACCGGCTGATGGACATTCTCTGCAACTATCAGGGCTTCAAGAAGTGCGTCCTCATCCTCGTGTTCGATGCCTACCGTGTGCCGGGCAGTCCCGGCAGCATCGAGCAGTACCACAACATCCACGTCGTCTACACCAAAGAGGCCGAGACGGCGGATATGTTCATCGAGCGGGTCACCCACGAGATCGGCAAAAACCGCCGGGTCCGGGTGGCGACCTCCGACGGCATGGAACAGGTCATCATTCTGGGCCACGGCGCCCTCCGCGTCTCGGCCCGGATGTTCCACGAAGAGGTGCAGGACGTGGAAAAAGAGATAAGGCGCTGCATTCAGGGGGAGGCGTGAGCATGGCACCCGAAATTACGGCTGAATTTGTCTGGTCACACATCCCAAAACGCTCGAGGGAGAGCAACAAGGGCAGCTTCGGCGCGGTGCTGGCTGTGGCGGGAAGCGCCTGCTACCGCGGTGCGGCGTCGCTGACCGTCGAGGGCGCTCTGCGCACCGGCGCGGGCATCGTCACGCTGGCCAGTGT
>OBWL01001400.1_pt1 | contig 14478 bp, 15 predicted proteins | sample 1538061 | NCBI WGS metagenome assembly OBWL01 (sample SAMEA2580085, study PRJEB22360) | human gut metagenome | biome: human gut; feature: human-associated habitat; material: faeces | place: Denmark | collected 2008/2010
GGGCGGCAATTGCCGCCCCGTTTTTATGTGATCGAGATCGGGAGGATTCTCGTGCATCATGCATAAAGGAAGGTGGTCACTGTGCGCCCTGTTGAGTTGTCCCCCAGACTGCTGGCAATTGCCCACCAAGTTCCGTTGGGTGCGCGTTTTGCCGATATCGGTACAGACCATGCCAGGCTGCCGGTCTGGCTTCTGGAACACGGAAGAATCCCCAGCGCCATTGCGGCCGACTTGAAGGAAGGACCGCTTTCGCGTGCGCGCCAGACTGCTGCGCGTCATAATCTAACGGAGCGTATTTCATTCCGCTTGGGAGATGGATTGACACCTCTGGGACCTGAGGAGGCCGATGCCGTAGCAATCGCGGGTATGGGCGGTGAGACCATTGCTTCTATTTTGGGAAATGCTCCGTGGGCATCCGAGGGGACCTGCCTTTTTTACCTCCAACCCATGACTTCAGCGCCTGATCTGCGGCGGTGGCTATGGCGGAATGGTTTTGTCATCGAACGTGAGGAATTGGTCCGTGAAGACAAGCTCTATGTGGTGCTCACAGTTCGTGGAGGAGAGATGGCGCCGCTGACGCCCGCAGAAGAATGGTGTGGGAAACAGGCCCGCGACATGACGTCACCTTACAGAGGGGAGTATCTGTCGATGATGCTTTCCAGAGCCGAACGGGCCCTAGAAGGTTTGGGATGTTCTGCGCGTTTGAAGGACCAGGAGAGAGCAAAGCGTTGGAGAGGTCTTGTTTCGGAATTAAAACAGATGAAGGAGGAATGGATAGCATGGCAACGGTGAAGGATGTCTACGCTGCTGTGGATCAGATTGCCCCCTTTGCTGCACAAATGGATTTTGACAACGCCGGGTTTCTGGTGGGCAGGGGAGAGCAGCAGGTCACACGGCTGCTGGTGTCGCTGGATATTACGGAAGAGGTCGTCTGGGAGGCCGTGGAGCGGGGAGTTGAACTCATTGTCTCCCACCATCCCATTATTTTTCATCCTGCCCGCAGCATTACCGACGAGACCTCGGTAGGACGAATCGTATTGGCCCTGGCGGAGCGGGGAATTGCCGCAATTTGTGCACACACGAATCTGGACGCCTCGGTGGGCGGCGTCAACGACGCGCTGGCCGATGCCTTGGGCCTGACGGAGTGCACCGTGTTGGAACCGTCCGGCACAGACCGCGCGGGGGCGGTGATCGGGATTGGTCGCACCGGTGTGCTGCGGACTGGAACGGGCATGGATGCGGCAGCCTATGCCGCACAGGTAAAAAAGGCGCTGGGGGCAAATGGGGTACGCTATGTGGACGTGGGGCGTCCCGTCTATCGGGTGGCCGTTGGCGGCGGCGCCTGCGGGGATATGCTGTCCTTGGCCTGCAAGCTGAGATGTGATACCTTTGTTACCGCAGACGTAAAATATAATATTTTTTTGGACGCCAAGGCGGAGGGCGTCAATCTCATCGACGCAGGACATTTTCCAACGGAAAATGTGATTTGCCCGATTTTGGCCCAAAAGTTGCGCAATATATTTCCAGGCGTGGAGGTCATGCTTTCTCAGCGTCATAAAGAGGTTTTTTCCTACTTGTGAGGGGTTGCGTTACAGACGCCGGTATGGTAAAATATTTTAGCTAATTTTGAGATTTCTAGAAGGGGACGAATCCAATGTCAGGACATTCCAAGTGGCATAATATTCAGAAGACCAAAGGGGCAGCCGACGCGAAGCGTTCTCAGATCTTCACAAAGATCGCCCGTGAGATGATCGTGGCAGTGAAACAGGGCGGCAGCGGGGACCCCAACAATAACTCCCGACTGGCCACCGGGATTGCCAAGGCCAAAGCCGCCAATATGCCCAACGATAACATCAAGCGGACCATTGACAAGGCGCTTGGCTCCGGGAACGCTGACGATTTTGAGAGCGTGGTCTATGAGGGCTACGGCCCCTGCGGCGTCGCCGTGATCGTGGAGGCGCTGACAGACAACCGGAACCGTACGGCTCCGGAGGTGCGCCATCTTTTGGACAAGTACGGAAAGGGGCTGGGCGCTACCGGCTGTGTTTCCTGGTCCTTTGATCAGAAGGGTGTTATCGTCATTGAGAGGGAAGACTTGGATGAGGATACCGTTATGATGGACGCTCTGGACAGCGGCGCCGACGATATGCAGGCGGATGAGGAGTGCTTTGAAATCACTACTACGCCGGATTCCTTCGGCGAGGTCTTGGCTAAGCTGGAAGAGAAGGGATATGCCTTCCTTTCCGCCGGAGTGGATATGGTCCCGCAGAACTATGTGAAGCTGGAAAAAGAAGAGGATATCAAAAACATGGAGAAGCTCATCGATCTGTTGGAAGAGAATGACGATGTGCAGAACGTGTACCACAACTGGGAGCAGGACTGAGCTACTGAGCTTAGGGATGGATCTTTTTGCTAGAATGAAGAAGAGAAGCGGCGGGGATATGCTCCCCGCCGCTTCCTGTATGCAAGTAGGCCTGTAAGCCGGGTTCTGTCATTTAAGACAGCCATCTATCTAGACGCGCCGTTGCCAACGCGTTCCAGCCACCTCCCCGGGACGGCCGGGCCGGCCGTGTGTCCCTCCACGGTGTTGCTCCGGATAGAGTTTACATCGATGGGCAGTCTCCAGCCATCGGGTGAGCTCTTACCTCACCTTTCCACCCTTACCTCGCCGACGCATGTTCCCGCAAAAACAAAGTCCTTACAGAAAGCGCATTCAAGGGGCGAGGCGGTATCTCTCTGTTGCACTTTTCCTAGAGTTGCCTCCGGCGGGCGTTACCCGTTATCCTTGCCCTGTGGAGCCCGGACTTTCCTCATGAACGGCCTTTCGGCACTGTCCACGTGGCTGTCCAGCCTGCTTGCAGTGTTTTATTATATCGGAAGAGAAGCACACTGTCAATTCGATTGAAATATTCTGCGCAATAAGATATAATAAATTTTACGATATTACGATCAAAAGGGGGAACGGCAGTGCAAATGACGCTCAAAGAATATCTGGCCGGGCTCAAGGGGAAAACAGTGGCTGTGATCGGCATCGGCGTATCCAACACGCCGCTTATTAAAATGCTGTTGCGGACAGGAATCCGCGTTACCGCCTGCGATAAGAATCGCCGCGAGGATTTCGGCGGCTTGGCGGAGGAACTGGAGAGTCTGGGGGCCGAATTGCGCCTGGGGCCTGACTATCTGAGAGGTCTGGATCAGGATGTGATCTTCCGCACACCCGGGTTGCGCCCCGATGTTCCCGAACTTTTGTCGGCCCAGGCAAAGGGCAGCATGATCACCTCTGAAATGGAAGCGTTTTTCCAAGTCTGCCCATGCCATACCATTGGGGTTACAGGAAGCGATGGAAAGACCACCACGACGACGATCATTGCCTCGCTTTTAAAAGCGGCCGGCTATCATACTTTTGTAGGCGGCAATATTGGCCGCCCCCTTCTGGCCGACGCAGACGGGATGGAGCCGGACGATTGGGCCGTACTGGAGCTCTCCTCTTTCCAACTGATGACCATGGACCTGAGTCCTGAGATCGCAGTGGTCACCAATCTTGCGCCCAACCATTTGGATGTTCACACGTCCATGGAGGAGTATACTGCGGCAAAGAAAAATATTTTTCTGCATCAGGGTACAGCGGACCGCGCCGTATTCAACTATGATAATCACGCGTGAGTTTCTCGAAGAGACCCCCGGCCGGGCCGTCTCCTTCAGCCTCAGGCAGGAGCTCTCCCAAGGTGTGTATGGGAAGGATGGCGCGATCTGGGTCGCCAACGATCAGGGCAGGAGATCGGTTCTCCCCCTGGACGGGATCCTTCTCCCGGGTGAGCATAATGTGGAGAACTACATGGCCGCCATCGCCGCAGTAGACGGCATGGTGCCCGACGAGGTGATCCGCAAGTTTGCCGCGGAGTTTGGCGGGGTGGAGCACCGTATCGAGCTGGTGCGCACGCGGAACGGCGTGCGGTATTACAACGACTCCATCGCCTCCAGCCCCTCCAGGACCATCGCCGGACTGCGCTCCTTCCCGGACAAGGTCATTCTGATTGCCGGAGGGTATGACAAGCATATCCCCTTTGATGTGCTGGGGCCCGAGGTGGTCGCTCATGTGAAGCATCTGGTCCTCACCGGCGCCACGGCGGATAAGATCAGTGCGGCGGTCCGGGGATGCGCGGAATACCGTGGCGAGCCGTCCATCTCCCAATATGAGGATTTCAGCGCCGCTGTGATGGCAGCCCACGGTATGGCCCAGCCAGGGGATGTGGTCCTCTTCTCACCGGCCTGTGCCTCGTTTGACCAGTTCAAAAACTTTGCCCAGCGTGGCGAAGCATTCAAGAAGATCATCTATGAGCTGTAGGCCCGGTTCCAAGGGCACGTGGATATACGGACAATTCAGACGGCGGAACGACGAGTTTCCTGCCAAGGAGGGAAGACTTTGAATATCAGAGAGACACTTGGTACACTGAGTGCTATGGCAGGTCCTTCAGGCTTTGAGCACCCTGTAGCGGAGCAGGCGGCCGAGCTGATGCGGCCCTTTCTGGACGAAGCCAATGTAGACCGCTTCGGAAATGCGGTGGGGGTGCGCCTTTGTGGCAAGCCGGGAGCCCCCCGCTTGCTTTTGGATGCTCATTTAGATGAAATCGGCCTGATGGTGACCGGAGTTGAGGATGGATTTCTCCGTTTCCGCACCATCGGCGGAGTAGATCCCCGCATGCTGCCGGACCGGGAACTCACCGTGCTCACGCATCCCTCTATCTTAGGCGTGGTGACCTGTCTGCCGCCCCATGTGCTCAAGCCGGGGGATACCAAGAAGGCCATCCCAATTTCCGAGTTGCGCGTAGATATCGGTATGGACCAAAAAGAAGCCGAGCGTACAGTTCCCATCGGCACTCCTATGGTCTTTCGCGGCGGATGCTTCGATTTGAAGAACGGAAGGCTCTGCGGCAAATCTATGGATGACCGGTCCTGCTTTACCATCCTCCTGCGGACGGCGGAGCTTTTGAAGGACAAGCCGCTGGATGTTGACCTCTATGTGATGGGCAGCACCCGGGAAGAGGTCAGCGGAGCGGGGGCCAAGGTGGGGACCTACGGGATACATCCCGATTACTGTGTGGCGGTGGACGTCACACATGCCAAGACGCCCGATATGGGAAAGGGCCGCCGCAGCAATATCGGCGGCGGCCCACAAATTGGAGTGGGGCCCAATATGACGCGCTGGATGACGGAGCGTATGGTCGGCAAGGCCCGTGAGCTTGGAATTCCCTATGATCTGGAGGTCATGGAGGGGCACACCGGCACCAATGGCTGGCACATGCAGATAGTCCGCGAAGGTGTGGCTACCTCTGTGGTATCCCTGCCGCTGAAATATATGCACAGCCCTATCGAGGTGCTGGACCTGGCGGATATCGAGCAGACAGCGCAGCTCTTGGCCGCCTTTGCCGAACATTTGGGGAAGGAGGCCGGAAGCATATGCTGAGTCTTGTAAAGGAATTGTGCCTGCTCAACGGCGTCTCCAGCGGAGAGGATGAAGTCCGGGCCTTTATCCGTGAAAAGGCTGCCCCTTATGCCGAAGCGATGCGGACCGACGCCCTGGGCAACCTCATTGTATTCAAAAAAGGGGCGAAGGCCACCGGAAACAAGCTGATGCTGACCGCCCACATGGATGAAGTCGGTTTTATCGTCAATGACATCACAGAGGATGGATATTTGAAATTTGCTCCGGTAGGCGGGATCGATCCCAGGGTCGTGATCGGCAAACGGGTCAGCGTGGGTCTGGGACGGGTCCAGGGCGCAATCGGTCTCAAGGCGTATCATCTGGTCAGTGCGGAAGAGGAAAAGAACGTCCCCAAATTTGAAGATATGTATATTGACATCGGAGCCAGGGACCGGGCGGACGCGGAAGCCGCAGTCGCATTGGGGGCCCTGGTCTCCTTTGAGAGCGATGCTGTGGAATTTGGATGCGGGATGTTTAAAGCGAAGGCAATTGACGACCGGGTGGGATGTGCCGTTATGCTCAAGCTCCTGGAAGAGGAGCTTCCCATGGACTGTACCTTCGTATTTTCCACACAGGAGGAAGTGGGGACCCGAGGGGCTTTTGGGGCCGCCTTTTCCGTGACGCCGGAGATCGCGCTGGTCCTGGAGGGGACCACGGCGGCAGATCTGCCAGGAACCGACAGCCACAGACAGGTGGCCGTCCCCGGAAGGGGTCCGGTTCTCTCGTTCATGGACGGAGGCACGGTATACGACCGCGAACTTTTTGAGCTGATGCGGGAGCTGGGCGAAAAGCACCAGATTCCATGGCAGTTGAAAAGCGGCATCTCGGGCGGCAACGACGCATCTGCCGTCCAACGTACCAAGGAGGGCGTCAGGGTGGCGGCAATGTCCGTGGCCGTGCGCTATCTGCACGCGCCATCCAGTGTGGCTTGCGTCCAGGATTTTGATCATATGCATGCTTTGGCGAGGAAGTGGATCGAAGCCGTCGCATGCTTATAATACGGGAGGATAGGAAATGGATATTTTAAAAACGCTGCAAAGCTTAAATGCCTGTCACGGCCCCTCTGGAGACGAAGCAGAGGTGGCTTCGCTGCTGGAGAAGCTGGCCATGCCCTTTGTAGACGAGTGCCGCCGGGACACCATGGGGAATCTGATTGCCCACAAGAAGGGGGCTGGGTCACGGGTCCTGTTTGCAGCCCATATGGACTCCATCGGCTTCATCGCCACCTATATTGAGAAGGAGGGCTTTGTCCGCTTCTGCAAAGTGGGCGGCCTCCATGCGCCTGACCTGATCGCCACACCTGTACGCTTTAAAAACGGAGTGCGGGGCGTGATCTGCCTGAACGAGGGTGTCGAGCCCAAGGAAATGACTTTGGAGGATCTCTATATTGACATTGGGGCCCATGACGAAGAGGAGGCACGCGCAATGGTGGGCATTGGCGATACCGCGGTCTATGATACTCCCACCTTTGGCGCGGGAGACCGTCTGGTCTCCCCCTACATGGACAATCGCATTTCCTGCATTGTCCTTCTGATGGCGATGGAGCAGTTCCAAAAGAGCGAGAACGATCTCTATTTTGTATTTACCGTCCAGGAGGAGCTGGGGCTGCGCGGGGCGAAAACCGCAGCCTACGCCATCGATCCGGACTACGGCATTGCAGTGGACGTGACCGTATCCGCCGATGAATTGGGCAGTAAGCACTCCGGCAGCAGCAGGCTGGGCGGAGGCGCGGCGATCAAGGTCATGGACTCCTCCATCATATGTCACCCTGAAATGGTCTCCAAATTATCGGCGCTGGCCGGGGAGCGGGGGATCGATGTCCAGATGGATGTCATCCGATCCGGCGGCACCGATGCCGGAAGCATCTATACCACGAAGATGGGGGTACTGACCGGTGGAATTTCCATCCCATGCCGATATGTCCATACTCCGCAAGAGATGGTGGACCGCGGCGATGTAGAGGCCTGTGCCCGGCTGGTTTGCGCTTTTGCAGAAGCCAGTCTATAATAAAACTATTAGGAAAGCAGAGTGTGAAAAGGGAAATGCCATTACAGATAAGCGATCACGTCCGCACATTGGGCAGGGAGGCGCAGGCGGCACTGGGGGAACAGTTTGCACGCATTGACGCCATTGCGGAGGAGAATACCCAGAAGGTCCTGGCCGCCTTCCAGAGACATCGGGTGGCGGAGTCCTATTTTGCCGGGACCACCGGCTATGGATACGATGACCTGGGCCGTGACCAGTTGGACGCCATTTTTGCGGACCTTTTTGGGACGGAAGATGCTCTGGTCCGAATCGGCTTTGTCAACGGCACACATGCCATCTCTTGCGCGCTTTTTGGCGCGCTGAAGCCGGGAGATACTCTGGTTTCGGCGGTGGGCGCTCCTTATGATACCCTTTTAGGCGTGATCGGAGTGGTGGATAAAGGCCCAGGATCGCTCAAGCAGTATGGCGTAAACTACCGTCAGGTAGATGTCACCCCCGAGGACCGCCCGGATGTGGAGGGAATCGTGGAGGCGGTAAAGGCCCCCTCCGTAAGTACGGTGCTGATCCAGCGCTCAAGGGGATATGCGACCCGAGCTTCTCTCTCTGTGGATGAAATTGGAACGCTGTGCGCCGCCATTCGCAGCGCCAACCCTGGGGTCAATATCTTGGTAGACAACTGCTACGGAGAGTTTGTGGAGGAGCGTGAACCAACACAGGCCGGGGCGGATCTGGTCGTGGGGTCCCTCATCAAAAACCCGGGGGGCGGTCTTGCGCCCACCGGGGGATACATCGCCGGACGCCGCGATCTGGTGGAGGCGGCCTCTATGCGCCTCACTACGCCTGGAATCGGCAGAGAATGCGGCTCTACTTTGGGAAACAATCGTCTGCTCTATCAGGGACTTTTCCTTGCACCCCACACCGTGGCTCAGGCGGTAAAGACCGCTGTATTTGCCGCCAAGACGATGGAACTGCTTGGTTATCGGGCTGAGCCCGCCTCCAGTGCGCCGCGGCACGATATCATTCAGATGATTCATTTCGGTGAGCCGGAAAAGCTGAAAAAGTTTTGCAAAGGTATCCAGATGGGGGCGCCGGTCGACTCCTACGTGACGCCGGAGCCCTGGGATATGCCGGGCTATGACTGCCCTGTCATCATGGCGGCTGGCGCTTTTATCCAGGGGGCTTCCATCGAGCTCTCCTGCGACGCTCCCATGCGTGAGCCCTATACCCTCTATCTTCAGGGCGGCCTCACCTATGAATCCGGGAAAGCGGGCGTGCTTTTGGCCGTGGAGGAACTTTTAAAGGACTGATACAAGCCGGTGTGCGCATAAAGTCTGCATATGGGGGTGACCTTATATATGCGGACTTGGCACAGATGGGGATTTCCCCGATTCAGGCGACGGGGACCGCCCCAAGCCCGAAAGGCGCATGGACTGCTGCTCAGCGGACTGCTCGGGGTGAGCCTTGCGCTCCTCCTCATCGGATACCTGGAAATCAGGCTGCATCCAATCCTGAACGCTATGGCCACGGCAAAGGTGACCAATACGGTTACGCAGACGCTGGATGGCGCCATCGCCAATGAGATATCCTCCGTTGGGATCACCTACGGAGATCTCATCTCTATGGAAAAGGACAGTACGGGGCGCGTGACCGCCCTTACCAGCAATATGGCGGAGCTCAACCGACTCCGGACGAGTATTCTCAGCGCTGTGGTCACAGCCGTGGATACCCTGGATCAGGAGCAGCTTGCAATTCCGGTGGGAAACCTGACAGGGATTAACTTTCTTTCCGGAAGGGGCATATCTCTGCCAGTGGAAGTGGTGGCCGTGGGTTCCGCCCATGCGGAATTTCACAATCAGTTCGACTATGCCGGGATCAACCAGACCCGGCATCAGATCCTGCTGAATGTGTCCGTCGCTGTGGACATCCTGCTGCCCGGGGATACCCTACGGACCGAGGTCACCGCACAGGTCCCCGTGGCGGAAACTGTTATCGTGGGTGCAGTACCGGACACTTACTTGCAGCTTGGAACATAAGAGAGGCGGTACTTTGCGCGAGATTGCAGTGATCGGAACTTATATGGTCAAAATGTTCCCCGCTGGGTGCTTCGGGGTGCTGTTCTGCGCGGCGACACTGCCTCTACGGCGCAGGAGACTTTCTCGAAACAATATGGGCACAAGCGCCGCGCATGAGCTTTGCTTGATGCTCTTCACCGCTTTTCTTGCGGGGCTTTTTGCGCTGATCGTGCAGTCCTCCGGAAAATCTTCCGGAGGACTGCACTACAATCTAATCCCGTTCCAAATAATTGCGGACCTGGCCTCAGAGCTGCATGCCGGAATCTGGATGGGATTTTGGATTAGTTTCCTGGGAAATATTGTTATGTTTTTGCCTTTAGGATTTTGCCCCGCACTGCTTTGGCACAGAATTACCTTTCGGATCGCACTGCTGATCGGAGCCTGCACCTCACTCACCATCGAGTTGTGCCAGCTTCCCCTGGGACGCAGCACCGATATCGACGACCTTTGGCTCAACACGTTGGGCACAGCAATTGGATATGCACTATATCGGACCTTGGCCGGACGGAGACCGCGGTGGGCAAAAGCCTGTAAAGTGATATACAAGACAGAAGAGGAGACCTCCCATGGATGTAAAACAGGAGATTGAACAGTTGCGTGCCGCGCTCAACGAGGCCGGCTATGAATACTATGTTTTGGATCGCCCTACCATGAGCGATTACGATTATGATCACCGGCTCCGGCGTTTAGAGGAGCTGGAGAAGGCATACCCGGAGTATATCACACCGGATTCTCCCACCCAGCGGGTGGGGGGAGAGGCGGTCTCCGGATTTGAAGAGGTCCGCCACCGTGTTCCGCTGGAAAGTCTTCAGGATGTGTTTTCCATGGAAGAACTCTCCGACTTCGACCAGCGCGTCCATGAGAGCGTTGGGGATGTGGAGTATACGGTGGAGCCCAAAGTAGACGGCCTCTCTGTGGCGCTGGAATACCGGGATGGCCTTTTTGTCAGGGGCGCTACCCGCGGGGATGGGCTGGTGGGAGAGGATGTCACCGAAAATCTTCGTACCATCAAATCCATTCCCATGTTGCTGCCACAACGACTGCCCAGCCTCATTGTCCGCGGAGAGGTGTTCATGCCACGCACCGTATTTGCAAAACTCAATGAAGAGCGGGAACAAAACGGAGAATCCCTTTTTGCAAATCCCCGCAACGCCGCTGCGGGTTCGCTCCGGCAATTGGACCCTAAAATCGCAGCGGCCCGCCGTTTGGACATTGTCCTTTTCAATATCCAGTATATGGAGGGCCGCTCGTTCCAGACGCATTCAGAAACGCTGGATTTTCTGGAGCAGATGAAATTCAAAGTGATTCCCCGTAAGATCTGTCAGACGATACGTGAGGCCCAGAAACAGGTGGAAGATATTGGAGATAACCGGATTCAATTCCCCTACGACATTGACGGCGCAGTTGTAAAGGTAAATTCCCTTTCAGAGCGTGTAGAATTGGGCAGTACCGCAAAGTTTCCACGCTGGGCTGCAGCGTTTAAATACCCGCCGGAGCAAAAGGAGGCTACGGTCCTTGATATCATGGTCCAAGTGGGGCGCACCGGTGTTCTGACGCCAAAAGCCACTTTGAGCCCAGTGCGTCTGGCCGGCACCACAGTCACCAGCGCCAGTCTGCACAACCAGGACTATATTGCAGAAAAGGATATTCGGATCGGAGATACCGTTTTGGTCCAGAAGGCCGGAGAAATCATCCCCGAGGTAGTAAGAGTTATAAAGGAAAAACGCCTTCCAAATTCAGCCCCCTATCATCTGCCGGGGAAATGTCCTGTCTGCGGCGCCCCGGTAGTACGGGACGAGGAGGGAGCGGCCATTCGCTGTACCGGCGCCGAGTGTCCGGCGCAGCTCCTGAGAAATCTAACGCATTTTGCATCTAGGGATGCCATGGATATTGAAGGGCTGGGACCGGCCGTGGTGGAGAGTCTGGTAAACGCCGGTCTGTTGAAGGCTCCGGGAGACCTTTACACCCTGCGGATCGATGAAGTTGCCAAATTGGAGCGAATGGGACCAAAGTCCGCGGAAAACCTGATCCACGCTATTGAGCGTTCCAAGCAGAACGACCTTTCCCGTCTCTTGTTCGCCTTTGGTATCCGACAGGTGGGACAGAAGGCGGCCAAGGTCCTGGCCGCCCGTTTTGGTACGTTGGACGCACTGCGCGGGGCGACGGTGGAAACCCTCACCGAGGTAAACGATATTGGTGAAATTACGGCGCGGAGTCTGGTTGCGTGGCTCCATAGTCCTCAGGCGGAACACCTAATCTCTGCGCTGAAGGATGCGGGTGTGAATATGGCAAGCAGCGCGCAGAGCACAGGAGATCAGCTTGCCGGAAAAACCTTTGTCCTTACGGGGACACTGGCTCATTTCAGCCGTTCTGAAGCCGGAGCATGTATTGAGGCGCTGGGCGGGAAGGTGTCCTCTTCCGTCTCCAAAAAAACCAGCTATGTGGTGGCCGGAGAAGAGGCGGGCTCCAAACTGGAAAAGGCTCGTACGCTGGGGGTCCCTGTGCTCTCTGAGCAGGAGTTTCTGGATATGATCGGCACATAGATCATATCCAGAAATCTTGCGTCCTGTGACACAGTTTCCCTGTTTTGTCTATGGAAGTCCTTAAAAATTCGCTTTATAATAGAACTACGAAAGCGAAAGCAGTTTCGAAATGTTTTTGCATTCAAAAAGGAGTGATTCTGCATGGGACTGATGGATCGGGTTAAAAAAACAGGCATGTCCATCATGTACGACTATTTGGACAAGGACCCGGATCGGAATCTGCCGAAAATTATGGACTGGGTAGATCAGTTTGCGGGAAAAGATGTCTTTGCTGCTGCCCGGAAGCAGGCCCGGAAGGTGATCGAGGATCCGGACAACAACTGGTATCGTCTGATTAAAAGTCTGTGGACAGACATCGACGACGGAGTTCGTAAGACGCTTTTTGAAAATTTTATTGTGAACTCGGCGCTGATCGGGTTCCCAAAAGAGTGTGACAACCGTGAGAAGTACGGCTGCAATATCCCATGGGCTATCCTGATGGACCCCACTTCTGCCTGCAATCTTCACTGTACAGGCTGCTGGGCGGCGGAATACGGCAATAAGATGAATATGGACTTGGATACGATGGACTCCATCATCCGCCAGGGTACGGAGTTGGGTACCTACATGTATCTCTATACCGGCGGCGAACCGCTTGTTCGGAAAAAGGATATCATTACCCTCTGCGAACGCCATCCCGACTGTGTATTTATGTCTTTTACCAACGCGACGCTGATCGATGAGGCATTTGCCGACGAGATGCTGCGTGTCAAGAATTTTGTCCCCGCTATCAGCGTAGAAGGCTTTGAAGAGGCGACAGATTCCAGGAGAGGGCATGGCACTTTCCAAGCTGTGATGCGCGCCATGGAGATACTCAAGCGCAAAAAGCTGCCCTTCGGCGTCTCTTGCTGCTATACTCGCGCCAATGTGGATGTTATCGGCAGCGAGGCCTATTTTGACAAGATGGTGGAGTGGGGGGCAAAGTTTGCTTGGTTCTTCACATATATGCCGATCGGCGCCGACGCGGTGCCGGAGTTGATGGTCACTGCCGAGCAGCGGGAGTTTATGTACCATCAAATTCGAAAATTCCGGGATTCCAAACCCATCTTTACGCTGGATTTCTGGAATGACGGAGAGTATGTGGAGGGGTGTATTGCCGGCGGACGGCACTACTGCCACATCAATGCGGCGGGGGACATTGAACCCTGTGCGTTTATCCATTATTCAGACTCCAATATCCACAATAAAACCCTTCTGGAGGCCTATCAATCTCCGCTCTTTATGGCCTATCATGACAATCAGCCTTTCAATCAAAATCATCTGCGTCCTTGCCCGCTGCTGGATAACTATGGACGGCTGGCGGACATGGTGGATCAGAGCGCAGCAAAGTCTACGGATCTCACTGCACCGGAGGATGTACATACCCTCTGCGGAAAATGTAAGGATGCAGCTGAACACTGGGCAGTCACCGCTGGAGCGCTGTGGGCGGCTTCACATCCGGATGGCGTCCATAAGGCGGAATAGATTTCTCTTATTTCAAAGCGGCGCAAGGCGATCGGCCTTGCGCCGCTTTCGGCCTGAAGGGGATTATTTGTCTGTAACGGGATTGGTGAAGTAAATATTTTTCTGATCCATTTTTTCTTTTGCCAGGCGGACCGCTTCACCAAATCTCTGGAAGTGGACGACCTCCCGCTCACGGAGGAACCGGATTACGTCGGTAACGTCCGGATCATCACAAAGGCGTAAAATGTTATCGTAGGTGACTCTGGCCTTTTGCTCCGCGGCCATGTCCTCGGTAAGGTCGGCGATTACATCGCCTTTTACAGCCATGGAGGCGGCGCTCCAGGGAAAACCGGAGGCCGCAGTCGGATAGACCCCTGTGGTATGGTCCACAAAGTAGGGGGCAAACTCAGCAATACGAGCATCGGTGTCGCTGATGTTCCGCGTGAGCTGATGGACGATGGCGCCAATCATCTCTAAATGCCCCAGTTCTTTCGCGCACACACCTTGGAGGTTATTGGGCCTTGCCGAAGCTGCGCTCCATCGCTTCGAGGGTCAGTTCATCTTCTTTTCTGCGGGATAGGAGGAGGTCGCCGCCGATTTTGGCGCGGGCTTCCCGTATGCGGTGAAACTCCGATTTTGCCGCCGGGCCCAAGGCATCAAGCCGGGCCTCGACCTCTGCTTCCCAAGTTGCATCGTAGAGCAGGTCTTCTTGGCGCAACTGCCTGGTGCGGATTTTGTCATATCCGTGCGTGAAGTTGGCGTACTCCTTGAACTGGAGAATGTCTCCCACCAGGTCGGGGGAGCAGGCCGACGGGCCGGTTTCCGTCATGGCCTCCAGCTCCCTTATCCTGCGCTTGACCGGCAGGCGGGGGGTCAAATCCAGCGCCACCCGGGATTGGGCCAACTATATGCT
>OBWL01001410.1_pt1 | contig 14400 bp, 23 predicted proteins | sample 1538061 | NCBI WGS metagenome assembly OBWL01 (sample SAMEA2580085, study PRJEB22360) | human gut metagenome | biome: human gut; feature: human-associated habitat; material: faeces | place: Denmark | collected 2008/2010
AGAATGAAGCCTTGAAGGAGGCGCTGCCATGCACCCTCCGACGGGGCCCAGCGGAAGCCGTGGGACTTGAGCAGGGAGCGGGTGTCCTCGTCGGGCTTATCATCGAAAAGGAACTGGATGCGGCCGATGTCGTAGTTCTCCTGGAGGATGAAGCCGTCGCCCTGCTCCGGCTCCTTCGCCGCGCTTTCCGCCCGCTGGGCCTCTTTTTCAAGCGTTTCGATGCGCTGGCGGATGCGGCGGATGTTGGCGTTGTTGGTGGAGATCTCATAGCTCTCGAAAGGAACGGGGGACGCCCGCCAACTGGCGAACATGGATGCCTTGATTTTCTCCGCCTCGCCGTCATAGAGGTCAGGGCAGCCGTCCAGGCTTTTGTGCTTTCGATAGTAGGCGTTGACCGCCTTCATGTGCGCCTGCAGGCGCTCAAGTGCTTCCGTTTTGCTGGTGAGTTTGGCGATGGCGTTCTTATCATCGCTCATAATACCGCCCATGCCGACGCTGCGGATCTTATCAAGGATACCCTGGATGTCCCTGTACTCCTCCATGTTGCGGTCACGGGCGGCGTTCTGCTTCTCCTTCTTGGCGACGGGGAAATTGGAGCCGCCGGTGATAAGGATGGATGGGACGCGGGCGTCGATGGCGCTGCGCTTGTTGTAGTTCTCGGCCAGCTTCCGGGAATAGGTGTCCAGGAGGCGGTCGATCTTGCCGTGGTGCTCGGCGTCCACGCGGGCCTTCTGCCGTTCCGCCAGCTTCGCGGCCTCGTCCACCTGACGGCGGTAGGCAGCGGTGGTAGAACCCTCGGCATAGTCACGGAAGCTGTTGACATCGTTGGCCCTGCGGGCCGCTTCCTCGTTGATGGGATAGTAGGGGATATTCACATCGTTTCCTCCTTCCATGTGTTGGGGTATTTCTCCAGGGTGGCGGGGGAATAGTCGGAGCCGTTGCCATTTCCGAGGACATCTTCCCACCAGCGGATGCCATACATGAGCCTTTTGACGGCGAACTTGGAAATGTCCTCGCTGTGGACGTAGAAAAACAGGTCGTGCCGCTTTCCGGGGGCATCCTGCAAAGCGATGATGGTCTCCACCTCCTCAGCGAATTTCACTCGGACGCCGAACTTGTCCCGCATGAAGGTCTCAAAGGTCTCCGGGGTATTGCCCTCGCCCAGCAGGCAGCCGTGCCACACGCAGAGCTGGGTGTATTGCTTGTCCATCGTCATCACTCCAAATCGCAGCGGCGGTCAAGCCAATCATTCGCGTACATACGTTCGTCGCTCCCGCCGGTGCGCTCCCCGTAGGTCAGGTCGGAGGCAAAGGAGGCCAGGATGTCGGCCGGGGTGGTTCCCCGGTCAATGGCGATCTCCGTGAGGCGGCGGCTCTCATGGTCGGTGAGCATGACTTCCACCCGCTGGGTGGAGGGGGTGATCCTGGCGTCCGGGGCCGGGCCAACCAGGATGGAAAAGCCGTTGTCGAAACGCTGGGCAGTCTTTCCCGTTGTAGGGTCGAAAGTATGGAACGGCGTGGGGACTTTGCAGACCCCAGCGAGGTAACAGCCGGCACGCTGGAACTGGTCGATGGTGTCCGCGATGCCGCTTTGGGCCACGGTGATGACGAACCTTTCCACATCGGCCTCCCGGAGTTCCTTCACGATGTCGGGGATGTTCTCGTCCCACACAACTTCCTTGAAGATAGGAGCGTCATACTCTTGCTCCTTGGCCTCCCTATAAGCATGGTAGCAGGCCCAATATCCCCGCGTCCTGTCCTCGGTGTGGCGGCTCTCCGGCCGCTCAAAGGAATCAATGTACCTCATATTTTGCTCCTTTCAGAAACATTGCTTATTCGTTCGCGCCCCGTTTCGGGGCGCTTCGGTCTAAAAAATATGCCCTGCCATCATTAGGCCGGGGAGGGCGGCTCCCGGCGACGGGCCAGAGGCCCGTTTCGGCTTATTTGAAGAAGGTGTCCCCTGCTGTTTACCAAGTGTCCCGGTGCGGGACGAACTCGACCTCCGTCCCGTCTGGGAGGGGCGTGTCCGGCTCCCCGTCGAAGGCGTTGCAGTACTTCGTGCAGATGTTCGGGGCGCGGTCTTTGCGCGGGTCGGTGTCTACATACAAGTTTCCGTTGCTCTCGTACACCGGGCGGCTCCGGCTATCCCGCCCCAGATGGGTCAGTACCAGTTTCATTTTGTCCTCCTTTCCGCCTGTGCGCCGTTACCCTTCGGCGATTTCCTCGATTGTCTGATAGATGTCGTTGGTGTCCAGTTCACTGAGGCTGTCAATCGCGCCCTCCAGCGCGTCGATGTATTCCTGCATCTGCTGGCCCCGTTCCCCCTCATGGAGACTTTCAGTGAGATTCCCGAGGGCTTCTTCTTCCTCGTCCAGAACACCCTGCAGGACCTCCTGGACTTCCTCAATGGTGGTGGTCAGTTCCTCAATTTGCCCCAGGATGGCTTTCAGTGTGCTGCGTCTTGCTTTGTTCATTTTGTCACCTACCCGCCCTTGATGGTGTAGGTGGTGATAACCGCCTCGTTGGAGAGCACATACATGACGAACTCGACGGTCAGATCTTCCCACTTTTCCTCAGTATCGCTGTGGTCGAAGATGTCCTTGGCAATGAGGTAGATGTTCGCGGTGGTAGGGCGCAGGTCGCGCACCTGGTCGAGCATCGCGCTGTAATCGTCATCGTCGCCGCAGGTGTAGAAGTCATGCTTGATACAGGCCTGCCTCACGCGGCTGGCGCTCCAGGTGCGGGTCTCAGTGATGGTCGGAGTGGTGGTTTTCATGCGGTGTGTTCCTCCTTCGCGATGTAGTCATACAGCTTGGCCTTCAGGCGGATAACCTCGGCCTCGGCTTCCTCGGCACGGCGCGAGGCATCCTGGTACTTGTCCGCCAGGACATTGTAGGCGTTCTCTGCCGTGTTGCGATCTTCCAGGGCCTGCTCCAACTTGGCGGTCAGCTCCTTTGCCTGGCGCTCCTTGCCGGCCAGCAACTTCTTCGTCTCCCGGAGCGTCTCCGTCTGGGGATTGGTGTGCTCGTTCCAGAAGTGGGTGGCGGTCTCCCAGTTCCAAATGGAGAAGGCGATCATGTAGAAGGTGCCCTGGGTAGGAATCCGGCTGCTGCTCCAGCTCCCCTTGGGGTCAGGCTCTCCCTGGTCATTATTCCGGCCGATGTCGTTGGCGAGGCGGGCCAGTTCCTCCACGCTGGTGTTGCCGAAGATGTCCTGGGCTCTGCAAATGTCCTCTTGGGCGGTGCTCAGGCCGTGGGCCCGGACTTCCTGCACCAGCTCGGCGGCGGTTTCAATGTGGTCATATTTGCTGCTCATTTCGTTACCTCCTATAAAATGCCCCGTTTGGCGTCCTTTTGTGCATAGTATAGCCCCCATTTGGGGCAAAGTCAAGATGGAAAAGAGAAAATTTCTCAATTTTGCCCCGTAACGGGGCAAACCAAACAATTTAGAAGCGGCCTACAAAATAGTAGGCCGCCGTGATATAATCAAACAGGGAGGGGAGAGGGGCACATTCTTTTACGCTTTAACTTCTATGGTTTGTGCGCCGTCGAATCCCGACACAGACCATTGCTGTCATCTGCGAGCCGCCGTTATGAGGATTTTACTGCGGCGGAAGACAATGGCTTTTGCAATTTCATTTGCCAGTCATTCAAATGGGTGTCCCGGATTGGGGCATGGCTGTTGTTGAAGAAATCACTTCTATGGTCTATGCGCCTATTCTTCTGTACCAATATCGGTCAAAAGGCCTTTCAGTTCGGCGTAGGGCATCGCGTATCTCTGGCTCAGATAGCGTAAAGATGCGCCGAGTTCGCCATCCGGTCCGCCATACTGACTGATAATGAAGGACGCCAGTTTGGGATTGGGCGTCTTGATTTTCACTGGATACTGTAGTTTCTTCTCGTAAGAAAACATTTATTTGCCCTCCTTCTCTGTGTAGTTCCAGGGCCACGGATCCTGGAGCCAAGTGTAGGTCTTGCTCCTGGCGGTTTCGCCGCGCATAATGGGGCCGCCGATCTCTACATAGTCGGCCCGCGCGGTCTCCTCCAGAGCGGCATACTGGCGGAAAAGCTCGAAGGCCTCGCCGTCAGAGGGATGCGTATCCAGATAGAGCGCCAGCTCCTGGAGCACAAATTCCAGCGCTTGCAGTTCCGTCATAGGCGTCTGCGGCAGGCTGGCCGCGTTGACTTTGGCACGGAAGGGGAGATTTAAGCCGGGATAAAGCGTCCCATTATTGAGGGCATCCATTTGGGAATATCGCTTTGGATTGTTTTGCTGAAAGGGGACATATGGTACCGCCAGAGGGGCACATTCGGGCAGTGTGCCGCAGTTATCGCTGCATGTGGCGGGGTTCGGTGCATTGTCAGGGTACAATTCAGGATTCCTCCTTCTATGGTTTCAGAGAGAACACTCTGTACGGCAGAGTTCCCCTCCGTTTTATCTTATGTGACATGGTGCAAAAGGGAACCTGACGTTTTAAAGCCGGAAACCATTTTGCTTTTGAAGCGCGGGTGTGGTATAATGGCCCACAGTGAATATGATTTAGGGGAGAAAAAATTTTTGCAGCATGTAAATGACCTGGGCAGAGACGACATCAAGCAGCTTGTCCTGCGTGTAGCGCTGCCCTCCATGTTGGCGCAATTCGTCAGCGTACTCTATAGCATCGTGGACCGGATGTACATCGGGAATATCCCGGAGATCGGCGATACAGCCCTGGCCGGCGTGGGAATCTGCGGTCCAATTGTGAACCTAGTTGGCGCATTTGCCTTTTTAGTCGGGGTAGGCGGTGCCCCTTTGATGAGCATCAAGCTGGGAGAGGGAGACCGGGAGGGGGCGCAAAGAATCCTCTCCAATTGCTTTTTGATGCTTGCCGCCCTGTCCGCTCTGCTGACCGCGCTGGCGCTTGTCTGGAGGGAACGGCTCCTGATGTGGTTTGGCGCCAGTGCATTGACATTCCCATACGCAAACGACTATATCACAATCTATCTCCTAGGCACAGTCTTTGCCCTGATGTCTTCCGGATTGAATCAATTTATCGTCTGCCAGGGATTTGCAAACGCAGGGATGCGCTCGGTCCTTTTGGGCGCGGTGCTCAACATTATTCTTGATCCGATTTTTATTTTCAGCTTGGATATGGGGGTAAAAGGGGCGGCCTTGGCTACCGTTCTCTCCCAAATGGCGTCATGCACGTATGTACTTCTCTTCCTGTTCGGACAGCGCCCGCCGATTCGAATTACATTTGGCGGCTACCAGCTCAAGGTCGTCCGTTCGGTTCTGACCGTGGGCTTCACATCCTTTCTGATTATTGCCATCGATAATGGGATGATCATTGCCATGAATGCTGTGCTACAGCGATATGGAGGCCCTGGACAGGGGGATATCTTGATTACCTGCTGCACCATTATGCAGAGCTTTATGCTGATGGTTACCATGCCGTTAGGCGGCATCACGGGGGGCACGCAGAGCATCCTGGGCTTTAACTATGGAGCGAGGCGGCCAGACCGGGTGCTCAAGGCGCAAAAGTATATTATCCTGCTCTGCGTCTCCTTCACTGCACTCTTGTTCTTGTTTGCCCAACTGGCTCCTCACTTGTTTGTTTTGATTTTCACACGTGAACCGGAATATGTGGCGTTGGCTTCGCGCGCCATAAGAATTTATACATTGGGCATCATCCCCTTGGGGATACAGTATGAAATTGTGGATGGCTTTACTGGAATGGGGGTGGTCCAGGCCGCGCTGCCGCTCTCATTTTGGCGCAAGCTGATCTACTTTGTAAGTCTGTTTGCCCTTCCCGCCGCCTTTGGAGCGGAGGCAGTCTTCTTTACCGGCCCCATTTCAGATTTTGGAGGAGCGTTGGTATCTGTCGTGGTCTACCTGCTGACCATCCGAAAGATATTAAACAAGCGTTCCCCTGCGGAACCCCTGCCTGAGGTGTAATACATATCGGATGCCTCCCTCTCATAGAGTGCAGAGAGGGGGTGTCCACAGTGAAACAGATCTTTGAGAAACGCATTTTTTCTGTCGCCTTGCTGAGTATATTAACGTTAAGTACCTGCTATTATCTTTTTCTCTGGAAGGGAAACACGGTACCTGCCATGGCGCATCCCGACCGATTCTCAGCCGAGACAATCGTAATCGATGCCGGACACGGCGGTGAGGACGGGGGAGCCGTCTCGCCTTCCGGGACAGTGGAGAGCAGCATCAATTTGGCCGTTGCGAAGCGGCTGGACTCCATTCTAGGCCTTTATGGGGCCAATGTCATCATGCTTCGGGAAAAGGATGTGTCCCTTCATGATCCCGGCTCCGAGACGCTACGTCAAAAAAAAGTGTCGGATCTTCATAACCGGGTAAAAATCATTGAGGAAACTCCCAATGCAACCCTCATCAGTATCCACCAGAATACCTACAGCGGCAGTTCGAAATATCACGGTGCACAGGTCTTTTATGCAAGCGAAGCGTCGAGCCTGCCCTTTGCCAAATTTGCACAAGAGACACTGCGCGTGGTATTGGATCCTGAAAACGGGCGGAAAGCTGCTAAAATCCCAGATACCGTTTATCTCATGAACCACATTACCTGCCGGGCTATCTTGGTAGAATGCGGCTTTCTATCCAACCCGGATGAGGACGTCCTGCTTCAAACCAGTGGCTATCAAACCAAAATCGCAACTGCACTGGCGGGAGCTTATCTTGGTTATTCTGAGACAAATTTGGAGGAACCATTCCAAAATGAGGGCTAAAACGATTTTTTATTGTACGGAATGCGGCAATGAAACGCCCAAATGGGTAGGGAAGTGTCCTGCCTGCGGGAGCTGGAATACTATGGTGGAACAGCCCCAAGAGGCCAAAAAGAAAGGGAGTCCTGTGGCTCAGGGGATATCTGTCAGAGGGAGTTCTGTCAGTCGTCCTAAATCTCTTGCAGAGGTCGAAACTACAGATGAACTGCGATTCCCCACAGGCCTGAGTGAGTTGGACCGTGTCTTGGGCGGCGGAGCTGTTCAGGGATCTCTGGTTTTGGTGGGCGGTGCTCCGGGGATTGGAAAGTCTACGCTGATGCTTCAAATCTGCGATAATCTTTGCCGCTTTTCCAAAGTGCTCTATGTATCCGGCGAAGAGTCTGAACGGCAGATCAAGCTGCGGGCCGAGCGGTTAGGCGTCCGCAGTGAGAGCCTTTATCTGCTGGCTGAAACTAGTCTGGAGAATATTCTGGAGTCCGTCCATGAGTTAAAACCCGATGTACTTATTGTGGACTCTATTCAGACCATGTACGACGAGGAGCAGACTACTTCTCCAGGCAGTGTAGGTCAGGTAAAGTGCTGTACCATGTCACTGATGCAGCTCGCAAAAGGAGAGGGAATCACTGTATTCGTCATTGGACATGTGAACAAGGAAGGCTCCATTGCCGGGCCCAAGGTACTGGAACATATGGTAGACTGTGTTCTATACTTTGAAGGGGAGCCCCATATGTCCTATCGGATCCTGCGAGCAGCAAAGAACCGGTTCGGAGCCACCAATGAGATCGGTGTTTTTGAGATGGCCGACAGCGGTCTCGTCGAGGTCCCAAATCCCTCCGAGACACTATTGGCAGGCCGCCCCAAGGACACTCCAGGAACCTGTGTGACTTGTGTTATGGAGGGAAATCGACCTGTGCTGGCTGAGATCCAGGCGCTGCTTGCCCCTACAAGTTTTGGAAACCCTCGCAGGACCAGCAATGGGTTTGACTACAACCGCGCGATGCTCTTGCTGGCGGGTTTGGGAAAGAGGGGCGGGCTCATAGTAAGTTCTTGTGACGCCTATATGAATGTGATAGGCGGACTTTATCTGGATGAACCCGCTGCGGACTTAGCTGCAATTATTTCCATTGCATCTAGTTTTCGGGACAAGCCTGTACCGGGCGAATTGACTGCAATTGGCGAGGTGGGGCTTACCGGCGAACTCCGTTCCGTCAGCGCCTTGGGGCAGCGTCTTTCTGAAGTTAGGCGTTTGGGCTTTAAACGGTGTCTGATCCCAGCTCAAAACAGTATGAAGCTGGTGGAACCTGAGGGCTTACAGCTTGTCCGAGTCCGAAATATTCGGGAGGCGCTCAGTGCAGTTTTGTGAATGGTCTTTACGTGGTGCGAAGTTGACGCAGGAATTCAGATGACTGGGCGTTCCAATCGACGTCGCATGGGTGAGTACACAGTAGCCGTCCTGCTGGTAGATGCATTCGCTGGTACAGGCGATCAAACTCAAGGAAATCCCTCCAAAGCTTTTGTGTTTGGTTAGTCTGTCCAGCAATGATAAGAATATAAAAATATCAAAGAAGAGGAGGTGTCGCGGCGGCAGAGTTGGAGATTTCCAAGTAAACAAAATAAAGACTTTCTTGCCGTTGTTTTGGCATAGAAAAGGGGAGAGGCTTTTACCTCTCCCCTTTGTTTTATTCGATTACCTTTGGCAGCGGGAACTCTAGTACTTGGCTCGTCCGTTCCGCCCAGTCCAGGAGGGTATTTACTCCGGTACGTACTTCCTCCAGGTCCTCTCGGATCATGCTGATCTCTTCGCGGGTCTCTTCCAGGTCTTCTCTTATTGTGCTGATCTCTTTTTTGATGGGGTCGAGTTTTTCGTCCATCATTTTGCTCATTGCCTGGAGCATTTCCTGATCTGTCATTGTAACGCCTCCCTTTGGTGATCTGAGTGATTTGATTATAACATGGTTGTCAAGGAAGAGGGGAGGGGTTGGCCTCCCCTCTTTTATTTGAATGTACCGTTTATCAGCTTTTTGAGTAGTCTTTCGGCGGCTTCTGCTTTTGCTCTGCATTCGTTGGCTTCTTCTTCGTAGTATTCTCCTGAGCCTGGGCTGTCTATTTCTTCTTCTGCGTGTTTTCTGTTTTCTTCTTCTCTTTCCGCGAAGGATTCAATTCTTTCTTGCAAATGTTCCAGTGTTTCGCTTAGGATTTTTGCGTCTGCGATGCAATCACGGTAATTTTTCATTTTAGAATACCTCCCATTGATAATTTTGCAGTTTGTTTAGGAGCTCTTCGGCCCGTGCGTGTACCCACTTCATGTAGGCGCTGTCGTTTTTGGTTTCCTCCAGGCCGTCGAGGGTGATGCGTAACGCCAGTCTTACGATCTCCGCCTCGTTAGCCGGGAGGGCGTACCTTCTTTTGCGCAACCTGATCGCCTCCTTCGGTGCTGTGTATTGGTTTGTCAAGGTACATCTGGCAAAGCACAAAGAGCAGGCTGGAGGGCCGGATACAAGGGCGCCGCAGGCGCTCGTCTTGACCCTTGTATCCATAGGCCTCTGGCCTGCTATGGTGCAAAGCCCAGATGTGCCAAAACAATACCGCACGATGGCGGCGGTAGTGCGCATAAGAAAACCGCCTCCCTGGGCGGGGAGACGGCTTTTTTTTATTTTCCTTTTACCATCTTTATTATGGCTCCAATCGTTGCAAGTATAAAGCAGGGGACTATGAATTTTATTGCGCTGGTTATTAGTTCCATGTTTTTTTTACCTCTTTTCTTTATTTATCTTGGCCAGTCAAGTCCTTTGGGTAGCCCTAAGATGTAGTCTGCGGATACGTGGTAATAAAGACATAACGCTTTTAATTTGCTTATGGTCATTTCCTGTTCTCCTCGTTCGTGTCTTATATATTGTCTTCGACTGCATCCGGCTGCTTGCGCTGCTTGTTCTTGCGTTATGTCTTTGTCTTCTCTTGTGGCTTTTAATCTTTCGTATATTTCCATATTTTTAAGGTTCTCCATTTGTTTATATTGCTGATTTTATCATGTGACCTATTCTTCACTATTGATTTGTGACTAAAGCGTCACTATAATATTTTTTGTGAAGTATTAGTCACTGCTTTTTTAGAAGGGATGAATTGTATGTTTCGAGTAAGTTATGTTTCTGGGAAGTTTGAAGATCGACGGCATAAGGATTTTGCCTCTTTCGCGTCTGCGCAATACTATTTTCTAGCGAAGTTTCATGAGGAGCGTCCTGGTCTGCGTCTTTCGGTTTTTGCCTCCTGACCCTATCGACCGTATTGAATTGGAGCGTCAGTCTGATGACCCTGTTTCGGAGAAGAATAGTTAATCCCGCCTTTTGGCGTGATGATAAAAAATAGTAAGAAAGGAGTAGTTAGTAATGAATGATGTGTATGAGTTGGTCGGTATTCGTGGCGTGAGTTTCACGGGCTCCGATGGCAAGCAGGTGGAGGGTACAAACCTCTATCTTACTTATGAGGACGAATATATTGAGGGCGTAGGGGTCGAGAAGGTTTTTGTCACCTCTAGGCGGTTTTCCTCTCTGTCTTTTGTTCCTGAGATCGGCGCTCGGTGCCGGCTGCTGTATAACAAGTATGGCAAGATCGCGGATATCGTCCCGGTCTGATCTCTCGCCTTTGGTCTCTGCCTTGTCCCGGTTGGCGGACAGGGTAGGGGAGGGGCCTGTAAGCCTCTCTGTGAGCCTCACGGACTCCAATGAGGTTCTTTCCCTCCGTGCCCGGATAGAATCCCTTGAAAAGGAATTGGACGCTCTCCGGGCCTCCTATAACCATACTGAGTTCCTCTATCGCTGTGAGGTAGTAGTGAACACTGAATTGTTGGACCTGTGCCGTGAGCATGGGATTAAGGTACGGCGGTCCATGTTTGACCGTCTGCGTGAATGAACGTCGTGATGACATGCATTCTCCGCGGTGCTCCCGGGAGGCTGAGGCCTCCCAGTGGGGCACTTGACTCTGTAACATAAGTCGGGGAGAGTGCTTTTTATATGTTGTGTCCAGTCTATAGCGTCAAGTATTTTCGTGATGGGTATTATAAGCTGATCCGCTTTAATACGCCTCGTATCCCTCGGCTCCCGACTCCTCGTGAGGCTTTTGGTGATGCGGAGAAGAAGTTGTCTCAGGCGATTGCCCGTGCCCGGTCTGTAATTACTCAGGTCGCTATCTGTAATGATTGGGATTATTTCTTTACTTGTACTTTGGATGGGGCTAAGCATGACCGTTATGACCTGGACTCTTTTCGTAAAGTATTCCCTCAATGGCTCCGGGATTATAACAAGAAGTACCGTTGTAAGATACGTTATCTCTTAGTGCCTGAGCGTCATAAAGATGGCGCCTGGCATATTCACGGGTTTCTCCGTGGCGTTCCTTCTGATCGCCTGACGCCTTTTGTTCGTGGTATTCATCCTCGCGATCTGGTGGATGGCGGTTTTTTGAATTGGGGAGATTGCTCTTATAAATTCGGCTTTTGCAGTCTTGCCCGTATCAAGGATCCTGTCGCTGCTGGTCATTATGTGACCAAGTATATTACGGAAGATATGGCCGAGGCGTGTGTAGGCTACGGGCTTCACATGTATTACTGCTCTATTCGTCTGGCCCGTGCTGTCGCTATGGGGTATAGTTATGAGCGGTATGCTACTTTGGATGAGTTTATCCAGAATGATGGGAAGTATTGTTCTACCGGGTATGTGAAGGATGTTGATTGGTCTTTCTGGTTGGATTACCTTCCGGCTGAGCCGCTCCAGCTTCCGTGTTATGCGCCTGAGTCTCCAGTTCCTCTTTGTATGTCCAATGCGCCGTTGCAGTTGTCTATGTTTGATCCTGCGGGGTGGTGTAGTGGCTAACATTAGTCTCTTGTCATGACTGGCCGCTGGTTCGATTCCAGCCCCCGCACCCAGAATTTGAAGAGGGGAGAGGTAGAAGTGATTCGTCGTCTGTTGGTGGTTCTGTCGCTGTCCGCCTCTCTCCTTGTTGGTACGTGTTTCGCCTGGGATTCGGAGTCTTTTATAGGCAATGATTACAGCATGTACGCAATAGGGGATACTCCTGCAATTCGCAGGGCTTCCAGATCTGTTTCTGCTTATGCTGCGGAGTCGGGTTTTTCTGCTACTGTTTTGTCAGGTATTGACCTTTTTAGCCGGTTTTCTTTTGCTCATGATACGGTTTCCGCTGTCGTTAGGGTCTATCATGAATCTAAAATTGTTGCCGGTGTTTCTGTCCCTGCTTGGGAGGAATTCCGTAGTTCTCCGGTTGATGGTGTAGTACTTACACCTCATTATGATAAAAATAATTTTTATGTTAGTGCCGTTATTCCTACTCAGGATAATTTGAATAATGGTGATTATGAGGGGGTCTATGGTTTTTGTGTGCCTCCTTATAATAAATCTGAGCCTAATATGTCTTTTAGGTATGATTTGAGTTTGGAGGGCCTTTCTTCTTTTTCATCTTTTGAGTTGTCTGGTATTCTCTTTCCTTTTTATACTGATAGTCCTAGTACTGAAAGCCTTTCTCTATATGTTAATGGTGCTTTGATGGAAACTTTCTACCCTGATAGTAAGGGTTGGTATGATTTTGGGTCTTATATTTTCACCAAATCGGTTCCTATCACGTCTGTCTATTTTGTGGTTGATTATCCTCTGTCTTATGTTTCTGGTTCTGATGCTGTTTCTTCTTATTCTCTCTGGCTTAGTTTTTTTGGGTATGATTTTACGTTTTCTATCCTTTCCGGGTCTGATGCTTTAGGTGGCATATCCGATAATACTCAGTCTAAGATAGATGAAATGGAAGGCCTTGAAACTGACTGGGGTCAGAAGATGGCAGATAACTTTAATTCCTTGTCTGTTTCTGATTTCACATTTCCTACTGATTTTGAAAATGCGCCTGCTCTTCTTACAGGTATTTTTCAAGATATCTGGTATGCTTTCGGAGATTATAAGATACTTTTTGTGTTCCCTTTGACTTTGGCTGTCTGTTCGGTTCTTGTTGGTAGGCTTTCACGTTCTCGTTCTTCCTCTTCTGCTGGTAGTGGGAGGTATCCTTGATGCTTGGTTTCCTTTCTTCTTTTGCCCAGGCTATGGGGGTTGTTTTAAACGCTATTGTTTCTTTTTTTTCAGGTCTTGTTCAGGTGTTTATTTTAGTCGGTCAGTCTTTTACTTTTTTTGTTGTTGTTCTTGGGTATCTTCCTTCTGTATTGTTTGTTTTTGCGTCTACTTGTATAACGGTTTCTATCTTTTTCCTTCTGATAGATAGGTGATTTTTTTATGACGGATTGGATTGAATGGTGTATTGCCCTTATTCAGACTTCTGTTCAGTGGTTGGGCTCTGTTCAGCTTCTTGGTGTCTCTGTTATGTGGATTATTTTGGCGTCTATTTTTGTTAGTTTGATTGTTCGTGCTGCTATTTTCCATTTGTAGGGTGGTCGGTATGTCGCTTCTTCTGGGTGTCCTGGTCTCGCTCCTGCTGGTGGTTCCGGCTTCTGCTGCTGAGGCTGATCCGGTTTATGAGCTCTCTGAGCCGGTTGTTTTCTCCGCCCCTGCTCTGGCCTCTGCTGGTGATGGCTTCCCGTTTTATGGCTCCTCCTGGGTGAAGGGGACGGCCTCCGGCCTGGGTGAAGTCGCTCTGTTTTTCCCGATCAATCGTAAGGATGGCTATCTTGGCCTGGATTCTTCCGGCAGGCTCTTCAATGTCTCGGACGCCTCTTTTACTGGTGTTTTGTATGATTCTTCGGGGGCTTCTTACTATGTATCCTTTGGCTCTTTTGCTACTCCTCGTTACCGGCTTTATAGCGGCTCTAGTTATCAGTATTATGATCTTTATCTGGTACCCTCAGAGTCGAATCTGGTTTTGCCTGACTCTCCTAGTCCTACTTACTCTGTTTCTGATCTGTTACCGTTCATTGGTCTTTTGTTTCTTGGAGGTGTCCTTGTCGTATGCTTTATGAAGAAGTAGTCGCCCTCCTTGGTGAGGTCCCCCAGGGGTTTGAACCTCTTGTCTATGTGTTTTGCTGTCTCCTGCTCCTGTGGTTCCTCCAGTTTGTTTCCTCTGTCCTCTGGTCTGTGCTCAGCTGGATAGGGGGGAAGTAGTGTGCTGGATGATCTTACTCTGATGGTCGGTTCTATCTTTGACCTGCTCACGTCTATCTTTAATCTTTATACTGGCACGATGGTTCTTACGGGCGTTTTGGCCTTATGGCTCCTGCGTAAGGTCGTGAAGATATTTCGCCAACTCTATTAGAAGGGAGGATAGGAATATGGCTGCTTTGCTTACGTCTCTTGGAGAGGTTGCTACTAAGGTTTTGACTTTTGTTGCTTCCGTCTGTTCGACAATCACCAGTGAGCCTTTGCTTCTGCTGACTGTCGGCTTCCTCTTCATCGGTGGTGTGATCGGCATTTTTGGGCGGCTGCTCTCTCGCGGCTAGGATATGATTTTTGAAAGGTGGTCTTTTGACAGAAACTCCTTCCGCTATGACTTCTCTCCTCAGTGATCTGGGCACGGTCGGTACTTCGGTCCTTGATACTGTGTCTGATGTGGCCGGTGTTATTGTTGCTCAGCCCCTGCTCCTGCTCACGGTAGGGTTCCTTTTTATCGGCGGCGTGATCGGCATCTTTGGCCGTCTCCTGTCTCGGAGTTGAGTATAGAGGGGCCCCGGCCAT
>OBWL01001441.1_pt1 | contig 13907 bp, 6 predicted proteins | sample 1538061 | NCBI WGS metagenome assembly OBWL01 (sample SAMEA2580085, study PRJEB22360) | human gut metagenome | biome: human gut; feature: human-associated habitat; material: faeces | place: Denmark | collected 2008/2010
ACCGAATCGGGCAAATCGGCCAGCACCTGAGCGATGGAGGATGCGATGTATAGCGAGCCGTTATCCTCGTCACCGGAATCGTAGACGCCGGTGAGCGTGATTTTCTGCTCGTTCTTCTTGCCCGAGACGGTGGTTTTGTTGAGGGTCACGGTGTCGCCGGTTGTTACGCCGAGTTCGGTGGCCAGCGTCTTGCCGATAATGCCCTGGTCGGAATCGTCCTTGGGCCACTTGCCGTCAAGCTGCCACCACGAACGCATGCCCTCGACGCCCACCACGGTGGTCTCGCCGGTGGAGAGCTTCAGGTTCTTGTTGAACCAGGTGCCGACGATCGACGCATTGGTGCCGTTTACGGTGGCGTGAATGTTGAGCTGCGGCGCGAAGTTGGTGATGTTGAACGCCCAGAAAATTGTTTTGATCTTGGCCGCGTCCGATTCCTTCAGAAAGGCGGTCGGATCGCTGGTGGACGCCACGCCGCCTGCCTCGGTGTTGTACAGGTCGGAGACGACCGCATCCGCCTTGGGCTGTACGGTGATGTTCGAACCGTAGGTGGACAGCTCGGCGTTGAGCTTGTCGCCCACGTCGAACACGACGCCCAGCATCGACACAGACACCGTCGCCGAAAGACATACGGTAAGCGCGATGAGCAGGCGCCGGCGCAGCTGGCGGGTGAACGATCGAGCGATCATACGCAGAAAGAACATGGTTTTTGCCTCCTGCCTTCACTCACTGGAAGTGGGCGCTCAGCGCGTCCAGATCGGTGGTTTGAATGGTGATCTTGCCGTTGCCGGTCTTGTACGGGAACGGAATCGGGTTGCAGCCACCCTTGAAGCCGATGGTCGCCAGGTTGATGGCCACCTCGCACTTCTTGCAGATGATCTTGCCGTCCTTCTCGTAGTAGCCAGCGTCGCCGCAGTTCTCGCAGGCGTCCAGGCCGATGCCGTACGCGCCACCGTTCTTTCGGATGATGATGAAGCGCATGACGGTGCCGTCCTTGGCCTTGTATTCGAAGCGGTGCAGGTGGCCGTCCTCGACCTGGCTGAAGGGGATGGTGGCCACGCCGTCCTTGAGCGAGTAGGCTTCCGGCGGCGAAAGGGTGATGGTCTGATGGGTCGCGGCAACGCCCACGGTCAGGGTTGCTGTGACGCCGATGGCTGCGATAAGGCTCCACACGGCAGCGGCGATGGCGTGGCGGCGGAATACCTTATGCCGGCGCAACGTGGCCTCGTTGGCTCCCGGCACATCATGGGTTTTCATACGGAAACCGGCCACGATGGAGGCCACGGCGGGAATCAGGAACACCAGCGCCTGCGCCATAATCATCGTGGAGTTCTGGTTGATGGACCAAGCCAGCGCCACGAACATCGTATGGTTCATCGGGAAGCCTCGCGCCTGCAGAATCTGGGCAAGACCAGTGAAGTGTTGAATCAGCAGAATCACCATCATGGCCGCGACGGCCACGGTGAACGCCCAGCGCACGGCAGTGGTGCGCATCGTGCGGAAGATGGCGGCCACAATAATGGACATGGCCACGCCAAGCAGGAAACCAAGAGCGCGCAGCAGCATGGCCGAAGTGAATGCGGTCTCCCCTGGTTCCACCCAGATGGTGAGCTGCAGAATCACGTCCGGCAGCGCGTAGAACAGGGTGAGTGCGATGTCGATGGCGGCCACGGCGTTAGCGATGTGCATGAACACCTTGTGCTGCTGCCAATTGGTGGTGATGCGGCGTGCGAACACCACCACGACGATGGTCAGGATGTCGGCAATGATCGCGCACCACAACACCGGGTAGTTGACGAACGTGCGCTGATTGATCACGGCCGAGGCGCGCAGGCCGGCGAATACGATGGCGGCGATCAGACCGACGATCAGGCCGATGAGACGCCAATGCGAGCTTATCGGCTTATCTCGCCCCTCGCCGACCGTGAGCATCACGCTCAGGCTCATCACCAGCAATGCGGGGGCCAAAGTGCCCGGCATCACTGCCACGAATTGTTCAAGCATTCGCGTCCTTTCTCTGTTCACCTTAGGCTCCCCTCTCTGAGGGGAGCTGTCCGCGAAGCGGACTGAGGGGAGTTTTAGACCGTCCTAAGAATTATCTCCCTAAAGCGGCGTAAAGCCCCCTCTGACGAGGGGGCTTTCTGCTTAGTCAATCACCACTGGCGAGGAGTGTAATCCCAGTTGTCGAAGGTGACCTCGATCGGCTCGGTCCAGAAGTGGCCCTTGACGCCGGTCTCCGGGTCAACGTGCAGCATCCAACCCTTGGAGGCCGGGGATTCGATGGAGAGCTTCAGCTGGTAGGTGCCAGCCTTGTCGAGCTTGACGTTGGCGCCGTAGTGCGGGCCATCGGAAGCGTTCATCTGCATGAAGGTACCGGAGGTGGCGGTGCCGCCCTCGACTTCCTTGCCGGTGGACTTATCGATGATGGTGTAGTTCACGGTCAGATCCGGCACGAAGTCGCCCTTGCCGTAGCCGAGCTCGGTGCCCTTCTGGTTGGCATGGATGTCGGCCTCGAGGTGGAAGGAAGCGTCAGCAGCCTTCAGGCCCATGGAAGACGGCTCCATATCGATCGGCTGGAAGTACACAGCGCCCACGGTCAGCGGGCCGGCGTCCTGATCCTGCTCTTCAGCAGTACCGGACGGGCCAACCGGAACCTCTTCGAAACCGGCGCCGGAATCGGAGGAAGAATCGGAGGAAGAGGAGTCGGAAGACTGGGAGGAGGAGTCAGCCTTAGTGTCGGATGCGGAGTTGGTGGAACCGCAGGCAGCCATGGACACGGTCATGGAACCGGCGAGCAGCAGGCCGAGCAGAGCGGCCAGTTTCTTGTTCTTCATCATTGTTATTCCTTTTCTCTATCTCTGGTGAATTAGGATTCACGCTTAGATAATTGCAATTATTCAGTTATGAGATAAGTGCGGCGTGGGCTGGAGGAATTGGCATCGATCCGAGGCCGTGCCGCAAGTCTGTCAGTTGTCTGCAGTTATGGGAGGAAACGGACGAGCTAGACGGGCTACGCCTTCACGGCCGGGACCTCGGCAGTAGCCTGCGCCTTCAGCTTGCGCTGCTTGATGAAGCCGACCACGAACAGCGCGATAACCGCAACGGCTGCGATGGCCTGCGCCACTAGGCATTCGACGTACGGGTAGAGGCCAAGCCAATCGTTCGTCGGCACACCGTTCAGGTAGAAGGCGGGCAGCAAGTCGCCCTCGATCAGCGAGTGGACGCCGCCGCCGGCGAACACCACCACCAGCACAGACATCAGAATCGAAGTGACCAGGAAGAACGGACCAATCGGAATCTTCACGGAGGTGAAGCGGAAGAGCAGGAAGATGCCGACAAGCACCACCGCGGCGGTCAGACCACCGATCCACATACCGCGAGTATCGCGGCTCATCGTGTAGATGGACTCGTAGAAGATCACGGTTTCAGCGCCTTCACGGAACACGGCGAGGAAGCTCAGCATAGCCAGCGAGACCACGGTTTTCAACGTCACGTTGTCGGCACTTGCGGCGGCTTCGGCATCAGCCACAGCAGCCTCGGTCTTCTTGCGAATGTAACGGTTCCACGCTTCCACGCTGGACTTGTTCAGCATCCAGTTACTCGTCCACAGCAGCATGCCCATGGCGATCAGTGCGCAGGTGCCTTCCATGATCTCCTGAATCGGGCCGGAGCCGCCGAAGGCGAACACGAAGATCACAGCCACCAAGCCGGCGCCGAGCAGACCGACGAGCACACCCAAGTAAATCCACTTGACGAAGCGCTTGTTATCGGACTTGACCAAGTAGGCGACGATGGCTGCAACCACCAGCAGAGCTTCAAGACCCTCACGGATAAGCACGAGGAACGCCTGGCCGGAGGAGCTGGTGACCAGCTTGGTGAAACCGTCTTCCTTATCGGCGGCACCACCGTCAAGAATGCCGGCGTCCTTGATCAGCATGGCCTTGAGGTCGTCGATCAGCTTCTTGGTGTCTTTCAGGGATGCGCCGGCGTTCATGGACTTGCGGCACATCTTGAACTGGTATTCCACCTGCGAGACGCGGTTGCCGCTGATGGCGTTCATCACGTTCTTTTCGAAGCCGAGCTTCTCGTAATACTGGTAGTACGCGTTGTTCACGAGCGTGGCGCCCTTGGCACCATCACCCTTTTCGTAAGCTTTGTATGCATTGTCGAGAATCGGGGTCATTTCGTTGGCCACGTCGGTCCATGAACGATTGCCCTTGCCCGGGTTCTTCTTTTTCTTGGCGTCGAGCTCCTTGCGCTCTTTGGCCAGCTGCGCCTGCAGCGCTTCGGCGTACGCCTTCGGCTTGGCGAGATCGGCGTTGGCGTCGAGCTGCTGGGCCGTGGCGTCAAGATCGGCGGTCAACGCATCAATCTGCTGAGCCAGTTGATCGTCGTTGCCAGGCGTGTAGGAAAGATTCTGAACGCTTTGGAATGCCTGCTGTTGGGCGAGCTGCTTGTCCGCGCCAATGGTGTCGTGCACGACCGCGGTGAAGTTGGAGGCCACGTAAATCTTGTTGTACGCGCCCATGAAATCGGAGGTGGCGCCAGCGGTGTTGCCATCCTTGTACGTCTTAAGACCGCTGTTCAGCTGCTTGTCCATCGCCTTGGAGACTTCGGCCCAGGTGGCGTAGTCAACGCTGGACGAGCTGGTGCTGCTGTCGGCGAAGGCCATCGGAGCCGTGACTGCAGGAGCCACAGTGGCGATGACCATGGCGAACAGAAATACAATCGCAGCCAGAACTCGCAGCTGCCTCACGCTGGTGTGTTCAACGGACCGAAGAGCAGCCTGGGCGCGACGAACCATGCCTATCCCTCTCTCTGCGCGGCTAAGTAATCAAAAACCAACTACTCAATATAAAGAAAAACTTTTTTGAGGAACAGTCTTGATTTTTTAGGATTTAAGAGGTATTAGGCACTGTTTTTCGATCAATTATTACCGCAGATTGTCTCAATATTCGATATTGTCCCGCTCACAGATGGGAGACTTCCCGAATTATGAACTCCCCGCGACTGGCCACTCCCCATCCCTCATATTGCATGACCAACTGTTTCACCAAGGTTCATAGCCTAAAATCACTATGTTGCATCACGGCAAGAGGCTGGCAATAATTCACGCGATGGCATGCGCATGTTCATTCTGGTTTGCCTCGGGTTTGCTGACTTGCCTTGAGTCGCTTTGATTTGCACTGGTTCATCCCCCGGTGAGATCACCTGTTGCACACGCCGTACGAACGACCTGCACATCAGCGCAGGCACTCATTGGTGGTCCTTGTCCACAAAGCGACACGCCGCAGCCGGCACTGAATGTGCATTTATCCGAAAGCTGTGGTAGCTTATTCGAGTTGCCTACGGAGCTTACTTCTAGCAAGCACTGCAGTGCATGGAGGATTCGCCTAGTGGTCTATGGCGCACGCTTGGAAAGCGTGTTGGTGTAACAGCCTCACGAGTTCGAATCTCGTATCCTCCGCCATCAGGGTTTTGGCTTTTGTCAAAACCCTTTTGTTATCCGCACCCACATGCATATACGCAGCGGTCCAAATATGTGCACAATCGTGCACATTCACTGTTTTTGCAGTGGCGTGGCATGGCACATATTCCGAGACGACCGAATTCCCACAATTTTCGTGCCACAACAGCGCATAAAAACACGAAAATGCGATTACGTGGCACATCCGAATGCCACATGAGCGCAAAATAGCCAATATTGCGCTCATGTGTACAACTTAGAGCACCCGAATACTTCCTCGTACACCCGTCGATTTGCGTAATACGCGATTGCGTGTATTGTTGTGCAAGCCGTTCAACGGCCCTAAGCCGTGCGCACATTATCGCCCCGATAGCTCAGTGGTAGAGCACTTCCTTGGTAAGGAAGAGGTCGTGAGTCCAATTCTCACTCGGGGCTCTCAATCACCACTCGATGCCGTACTCGGCATACATATACATATCGTACTGGTACTCACTGCTGTAGTTCAGGTCGTTCTGATGTGCTTCATGATGGCTGTTATCTGACTGCATAATCATTCCTTTTCCTAGCCTCATCGGTATTACGACCAGATATAGCGAAATCGCGTTACCGAACTATGCGCGTTCAGCGAATCGCAGGTGAACTCATAGCGAACTGTTGCACGCACTCCGCATGCGAGCGCAGACTCATTGACATATACCGTCCGGCACACACTTCATAATGTGCAAGGCCGCGCGCCAGCTATTGAATACCGCCAAACAGCAAAGGAAAGCCTCTCCCACCATGACCTCACACCTTGCCGAAGCAGGACGCACACTGATTCCCCGCAAGGATGATCGGTACGGTCTGCTTTCCCCAGCTCTGGTTATTCTCACGTTTGTCGCCGGACTGGTGGATGCGTTAAGTTACTTGGCACTCGGTCATGTATTTGTGGCCAATGTGACCGGCAACATTGTGTTCCTTGGTTTTGCATTCGCCCACGCGCAGGGCTTCGTCTGGTGGACTTCGGCGCTCACGCTGGCCACGTTCATGATTGGTGCGTTCATCGGCGGACGCATTATTCATTACTTTGGCGCCAACCGCGCGCGCCATCTGCTGGTGTCCACGTCAATCCAGCTGGCTTTTGTGGCAGCTGCGCTCGTCGGCATTTATCTGCTCAATCAGTTTGCGCCTGAACCGTCGATGGGTGGCACTGATGCTTCAGCCATCGCCCGCACGGCACAGCCCAGTCTGAACTTCCCAACTGCTCGGCATATTGATTTGCATATTATTCTGCTGATTGTGCTGCTCGCACCGGCTATGGGCATTCAGAATTCCACTGCTCGTAAGCTTTCGGTGCCAGATTTGCCCACGACTGTGTTGACGATGACGTTAACTGGGATTATCGCTGACACTTCGGCGCATGGTCATGAGCAGTCCAAACTTGGCCGGCGCGCGATTGTAATGCTGGCTTTGGCGCTCGGTGCTTTGACTGGAGCCACGCTGCAGACGCGCGGTCATGAGGACGTTATTTTGATGGTGATGATCGTCTGTCTGATTGCGGTCATTGTGATGATGATCCCCCATGTGCATTCCGATGCCCGCTGGGTGACCGGAAAACACTGATTCATACAAAAACGGCCGGCGCTGGGCATTGCTGACCGGCACCGGCCGAGATAATAAGGAGTGCTCCTTATGTGGTCGCGAACCTTACGGTTTCATGATCACATCTGCTCGCGATTGCGACGGTAGGCGATAGCGGCGCCAGCACCTGCCAGCAGCAGTCCAGCCAGAGCGATCGTGGCGACATTGGAGCCCGTGTTGGAAACAACGTTGCCATCACCCTTGGCAGCGGGACGCTTCACCAGAGCGGCAATTGCCTTCTCCAGGGCTTCACGAGCTGCGTCGACCTGCTTCTGCGTGGCGTTGCTGTTGTCGGAGACCTCACGGGCCTTCTTCAGCGCGGCGCGCAGAGCGTTGGCGGAGTCGTCGGTGTAGAGACCCAGGTTGATGGCGGCGGCCTTGTTGATGGTCGCGTTCAGAGCAGCCTTGTCCACCACGCCCGGTTCCGGATTCGGCTTCGGCTCGGTGGCAGCTTCCAGCTTGGAGATGGCGTCCTGAAGAGCGCTCAGTGCGGTATCCACATCCTGCTGGGTGGCGTTCTTGTTGTCGAGCACCTGCTGTGCAGCCTTCAGTGCCTCGGCGAAAGCTTCCCACGAGTTGGTCGTGTAATCGGCCTTCTCGAGCTTGTCTGCCTTGTTCACTGCGGCCTGCAGATCGGTCTTGTTCACCTCAACCGGGCCAGGACCAGGCTCCTCACCGGCCTGCTCAAGACCAGCGATGGCGGATTCGAGGTTCGCCAGAGCCAGAGCCACATCGTAAGCGGAAGCCTTTTCGTCATCCGCCACGGTCTGCGCGGCTTCACGCGCCTTGACCAGTGCAGCCCAGCTTTCAGCCGTGTAATCGGATTCCTTCAGACCATTCGCCTGAGCGATGGTGTCGTCGAGATCGGTCTTGTCGGGGGCGACAGTCTCTTCCTCAACTTCGCGGTTCGTGGTCAGGCGCAGTTCGGCAGCGGAGGCGAACTTGTTGGCCTGGGAATCGCTCTGGCCTGCGGAAGACAGGACGGTCAGGCGCACGGCGGTCACGTTCTCGACGGCGTCGAAGCTGGCCTTCTGCCACATGGTGGTGGTGGAGAACTCAGCATCGGTGACGACATCCTTGGTGGTGCCATCCGCCAGAGTGAGCGTGATCTTGTAGCCCTTGATCTTGCCGTTGGCGTTCATACCTCCGGAGCGCGGCAGGTAGCGCAGGCCGTTGATGGTGGTCGGTTCGTTGAGGTTGAACTGATACCATGCGGTGCCGTTGCCGACTGCGTTCTCGCTCCAGCTGGTGTGCCAGTGGGTGCTGTCGTTGCCATCCTGTGCCAGATCGGCCGGGCCTTCGCTCGGCAGGCCTGCGGTAGGCTCTTCGCTGCCCGTGGCCACGGTGTAGCCACCCAGCTCATCGGAGCCGTCAGCTGCCACGTCGTACTTGTCGCTGCTCTCGTTGCCGGGAGCGGTCTTCATGTACTCGTCGAGGGCCACGAGAATGTCGTATGCCTTGGTGAAGTCCTCAGCGGTTGCGCCATTCTTGTTGATGAGCACGCGAGCCTTGACCAAGGTGTCCTGATACTGCTGCCATGCGGCATCGGAGAGCTCAGCACGCTTGGAATCGTACTTGCCGCGGATTTCCTTGACCTTGTCCTGCGCTTCGGCCTTGGTGCGGGTCTGGGACTCGATGCGCTCGATCTTCAGGTTGTCGAGCACGAAGTCCTTGTATCCGCCGAAGTCCTGTGCATTGCCGGTGGAACCCTGCAGATCAGGTGCGGTTGCGGTCGAGTAAATACCGAACCAGGAATCGCCGTTGACGCCACCGGTCAGCTCGAACTCGGCCTTGCCGGTCTCACCCAGAGCCTTCTTCAGGTTGGTCAGCTTCACGCTGCCGGCAGAGTATTCACCCTGGCCCACAGCGATGGCGTAGATGTCATCGGAACCGGACTGGTAGTCGAAGCTCACCTTGTACTTGGCACCCGCCTCGAACTTCACGTTCTGCGGGATCGTCTGGTAGACCAGCGTGCCCTTCTGGGTCAGGCCGTTAACCTTCACAGACCAAGTGCCATCGAGCACATCGTCCATCTTCTTGACATCCCAACCGGCCTGCGTGAACGGAGCATGCAGCTCGGAGAGGTGGATGCGGTTGTCCTCAACGCCTTCGGAACCGGAGACCACGAACGGCCAGATGCCCTGGGCGTTGTTTTCGAATCCGTTGGTGAGGGACTTCAGCGTGCCGTCCTTCTCATAGGTGATGCCGGAGTACTGGTTCTCCACGATGCGCACATCGTCGAAGTAGGTGTGTGCTCCGTCGGTGCTCTTGTGAGACAGGGTTACCGTGGCATCGCCGTTCTCAGGCGCGGTGAAGAACACGTACATGTTCTGGAAGTAGCTGGAGCCATTTTCCGTATTGCTGTTCGTGTTGTGGCCGTATGCCTTGATGTAGTTCTTGGCGATGGACTTGCCGGTGGAGTTGGTGGCCAGCACCTTGCCGCCGCTGGTTACGGTGACGGATGCATCGCCGGTGGAGCGGTTGTCGACGCCAACATACAGCGCGTACTTCTGGCCAGCCTTGAGATCGGTCAGACGCTGGGAGACATCGACCTTGCCGGTCAGGCGCAGCATGGCGTTGTTGTCGCCTTCAACTTCGGCCTTGCCGGTTCCGGCGACGGTCCAGTTGTCGGTGAGGGTGTTGGAGCCGCCGTTGAAGCCGGCGTCTACCACATGCATGCCTTCGCTCCAGTTGACCTGGATCTGCTTGGCTTCGCCCTTGTACACCACGTACGGGGTTTCGGCATCAGCGGTGAGCGTCACCTTGCCGCCGGAGACGGCAACGGTCTGCTCGTTGGTCTTGCCCTGATCGGTGAGCTGGTACACCTTTACGCTGGAGAGGTTCTTCCAGCTGTCCGGCAGCGTCCAGGTGGTGGTGCCGCCCTTGGTGTTCCAGTGGTAGAGCTTCTGCTCGGAATCCTTGACCAGCTTGCCGGTGAAGGAATCCCACATCCACGGCAGCAGGTAGGACTCGTCGCCAGTGGCGCTGCCATCGCCTGCGGAGACCACACCGGATGCGACCTTCACGCCGTTGAAGGTGATGGTGCGCTGGCGGTAGGCTGCGCTAGAGGTGTCGTTGGAACCACGGGAGACTACTACAACGTTGCCGTTGGAATCCTTCAGGGTAATCTGCTCGTTGCCGTTGTTCGTGTTCGGGTCGGACACGGCAGCGGCATTGCCATTGTCGGCGGTCAGCAGCGGGTTGTTGACCCAGCGGGTCACCTTGAAGTGCTGGATGAACTTAGTGGACACATCATGGGTGTACAGGTTCTTGATGTAGGCGGCATAGTCGTTGCGGCCCTGCCAGCCTTCGAAGTCCTTCATGTTGTAGCCGCCGAGCAGCGGGGCGTTGGCAGCGCCGCCGTATTGCGGGTAGTCGCCAACCCAGCTGTCCTTCTGGTGGTTGCGCAGGAAGCGCATCACTTCGGAGTTCTCGCCCTTGGAGGTGTAGCCGCCGTAGGTCAGATCAGCTGCCCAGTGCTGGAAGGTGGAGTCGTACTCGTTGCCGGAACCCCATTCGGTGGTCATACGCCAGCCGTTGTCGTTGATCATCTTGCTCATCTTGCGGGTTTCCCAAGAATCTTCCGAACCGGAAGAAGTCAGGTTGCCCCACACATCGAGGTAGATGAAGTCCATGTTGTCGCCGACTTCCTTGCTGAGGTCAGCGAAACGGCTTACACGAGAACCGGATGCCAGATCGTAGATGCCGTCGATGCCGACACCCTGATCAAGCCAGTTCCAGCCGTAGCTCAGGCCGCCTGCAGAGTTGCGGCGCACCATGTCCTCGCTGAAGGCCTTGGCTTCCGGATACATTTCGGAGGCGTTGACGTGCACACCGAAGCGAGCGCCATACTTGGAGCCCTCTTCCATCATGGTGTTCATGTCGTCGGCGCCGCCGAGACGCTGGCCGATATCGCCGTAGTCCGGGTGGCCGGAGTCGTGGCCTTCATTGCCGTAGCCCTTGAGCAGCACGGACTGGCCGAGGCCGTCGGTGTTCAAGGCCACCTTCTTGACGTTGTCAAGCGTGGTGAGGAACGGGTTCTGCGCCTGGGAGCCGAAGTTCATGGCGATACGCCATGCCACCAGTTCGGGAACTTCCTCGGACTTGTACGGGTTGTTCATGATGTCGCGGTAGGCGATTGCGCCATCCTGCCAGTTGACGGCACCGTCTTCGTTCTCGTCGCCGGCGATGGCCACGGCCATCTGCGGCAGAGCGGTTTCGGCCACGGTGTACTTCTTGCCCTTGGAATCGGTGACCGTGCGGTGGTAGTACCACGGAGCGCTGGCCAGGCCCAGGGAGGTGGCGTCACCAGTCTGCTGGGTGGTGGCGTAGACACGCGTGTTCTGGCTGCCGCCGCGCACAGGAGCCGCCACATAGGTGCCATCGTGCTCGGAGTTGCTCCACAGGCCGGCACTCAGGCCAGCACCGGAGATGAAGCCGTAGGTGTAGTCGCTATCGGTGACGTTAGTATCTTCGGTCACTGCGAAGTTGGTATCGCCAGGCTTCTGCGTGTTGGAAGACATACGAGCACCAGTGAATTGGGCATTTTCCTGGCTGGAACGCACGGAAACGAGACTCTGGTTCGGGAAGGACAGCGTCTGGATGGCGTTCTCCTCCACACCGTTGCCCTCAGGAATGCCTTCGGACAGGTTGTTCTTGATCTTGGTGACGTTGAGGTGCAGCTGGTTGGCCTTGACCGTGATCTGAACGGTGATCACCGCGTCAATCTTCTTGGCCTCATCCTTGACCTTCAGCGTGTAGGTGGCCTCGGTGTCGGAAACCTTCTTGAAGGTCACGTCGTCATCGCCCAGTTCGATGTTGGTGCCGTTGATTTCAACGGTGCGCACATCCTTGGACTGGCCGTACATCACCTTGCCGTCGGTCATCGTGTACTGCAGCACAGAGGGGAAGTTCTTCTTAATCTGAACTTCCATCTTCTTGGTCTTCAGCGTTTCGGAGGCGACCTGAACGGTTTTGTTCAGGGTGATGGGATCGATGGCAAGATCCGCGCCGGAGACCGTCACCTGCTGGGAGACGTCCTCATAGCCTTCCTTGGCAATCGAAAGCGTGTGTTCGCCTTCTTCAATGTCGGCGAAGGAGAAGGTGCCATCTGCACCGGTCTTCACCTTGGTCTTATCCAAACGCACTGTTGCGCCTTCAATGGCAGCGCCTTCAGCGTCCACAACCTTGCCGGAAACCGCGTGCTTGGCGGCTTCGACAACCTCCGGGAAGTCCTTGATGTACACGTCGGTGACCTGGTTCAGCTCCTTCCAGGAGCCGGCCTTGATGGCAAGCTTGTTGGAGAGGTTCGTCATTGCGGAGTAATCGACATCGAATGCCTTCTGGCCATCCACGGTCAGTGTGGCGACCTTGGCGTCGGTCCAGGAAACCTGGATGTCATGCTCATCGTTGGCGCTTGGAGCGGCGATGCGATTGCCGCCGTACCAACCGCCGTTGCCACCACCGGTATAGGTCTGCCAGAACCAGCCGCCTGAATCGTAGCCGATGAACAGGCCGCTGCCCGGGTCGTTGTAGCCCAGGTAGAAGCCGAAACGGTTTGCCTCGCCTTCCTGAGGGGACTTGATGGTGGCGTGGAAGGAGCCGGCCTTGGAGAAGTCGTAATCCTTACCCCAAACGGCTACTGCAGGCCAATCATTGCTGGAGCTGGGGTTGGACGCCGCATTGCCGTGGGCTTCAGTGGATTTGAAGTGCAGCCAACCGTCTACGGTCTCCAGAATCTCGCCGCCCTTGGCGATGTTGGAATCAATCGTCCAACCTTCAGTCGCATCAGCTTGTGCGGCAGGAGTTTCGGAAGCGGTTGCGGAATCCGAAGTGTTGTTGATTTGCTGAATCTGGCTTGCCAGAGTCTGCAATTCAGCATCAGACAGAGGCACCGCGAACGCAGTCCCCCCACCGCTGCCCATGCAGGTCAGCGCCAACGCTGTTGCCAGCGCAGCGGATATAGTTTTCTTCTTTTTCATTAACTATATTTTCCTTAATCTCTTCCTCGAGTTGGAACAAATGCCCTCTTCATTGAAGAACGCGGCATTTGTAATTACGTGAAGATACTTTACAAGAAGCTTCTCTTAAGTGCAATCTCAGATAACACGCAGAATCGCCGTATATTTGACGCCGAACAACGAAGTTAGTAAAACCGTAAAACCCAATAAGCGGCTGCGTTGTTAACGTACACATCGGTGTTCGCATCATCGCGACACGCGCCTGCATAAAAATCAACCCAAAAACTATGCGCATGTCGGACGCTGCGCATCACGCGCTGCATGCAGCAATACAGCAATACAGAAGAAAAGCGCTGCCTTACGGATTCCGCAAGACAGCGCTTCAATAATCAGAAGGCCTTATTTCCTATTCCATAGGCCTCATTCCACGGCTACCGTGTCAGCAGCTCACTTCTTGGAGGCGTTGACGGCGTCCACTGCCTTCTGCAAGGAAGTGGTGTGGGCCTTGTACCAGTCGGTCTGCTCGTTGAGCTTATCGGTGGCGGACTTGAAGCCGGCGGTATCATCGGCCACGCAGCCTTCGTAGACTGGCAGTTCCACGCTCAGCTCCTTGTTGAGGGCATCCAGGGTGGAGGAATCCTTCACATCTTTCTCGGTAAGGGCGGCGGCATCAGCGGCATCGCCATTGACCAAGCCGTTGTAGTCGTTGGTGGCGTTGCGCACATTTTCGGAAGCGGTGGCGCAAGCGGCGACTGCATTGTTGTACTGAGCATCGGAGTAGGCGCGGAAGCCGAAAACACCGGCCACAACGATAATGGGGCCTATAGGAACTTTTGTGGTGCTTATAACCGTGGCCCGGCCTT
>OBWL01001444.1_pt1 | contig 13843 bp, 11 predicted proteins | sample 1538061 | NCBI WGS metagenome assembly OBWL01 (sample SAMEA2580085, study PRJEB22360) | human gut metagenome | biome: human gut; feature: human-associated habitat; material: faeces | place: Denmark | collected 2008/2010
GGGCAATGGCCGCAGCCAGCCGGCGCCAAACGGCTTGTTGCTGCCGCAGCAGCAATGTCCGCGGACTTTGAGGGCCTGCCGACCCGCGGCGGAACTTCGGTTGATCAGGAACTGCCTCGCTGACCGTCCAGTCTGCGGCACCCTTCGAGGGATCTTCTTCTCACACGAGCAGGCGGACTCAGCCGGATAACCGATGAATGCCGTGAACGGTTCCCGGCTGGACGACATCCCTTGCGCTCAGAAAGCATAAGGCGCGACGCCGATCCAAAAATTTGCAGGCAAAAAACTCTGCTGTGCGGTCAAGCTCAATGACCGCAGCAGAATCAATTGCGGCTTGCTGCAGGGCTGCGGCAGACCGTTTCGCCCATTGATGCTCATTCGGTATCGGCAAAAATGGGATCTGAATCTGAAGAATCAGAATCCAGTGGATTTGGAGGACAGAGACTCGGGCAGGATGTCGTCAATCTCAAGACCGCCGAGAAGTTCCTTCTCGTTGGGGTCACGGTCAGACGCCATATTGAACTGTTTTCTTTCCATGCAGACTTCCAGAACGCGGCGCAGCCAGGCGCTGCCGCCGGCCATTTTGAAAAATGCTTTCTGCTTATCCGTCATGCGCACGACGATCATGGCGTCGAGCGGTCTCTCTCCGGCGGGTTTTCGTCCGGAGCCGGGGCGTCTGCCGCCCCAATTGGGGTGCTTGTCGGTATTTTGCGAGGCTGCGAGCTTTCGTGCTGCCGCATTTCTGCGCGGACCGAAGATGACTTCTGGCATACAGAACCTCTCTTTTTTTGCGGGGAAACGAAGGTTTGATTTGATTATACGTATTGTTGGGATAGGATAGAAACATCACTAACCCGTAGAAATCATCAAAAATATTTAGAGAACTTCATAGGAGTACTACTTACAAAGTGTCGCATAAGTAATCTGCTCGACCGCCCATTGGGCTATGGCGGACTAGTTCTCCGCGCGACTATAGTGACGGTCAGGCTTCGGCCTAGATCTCTTTCGCATAAAAACCTCAAATTTCAAGATGAAAGCGAACGTGCACCCCGATTTACTGCCTAAGGGCGGTTCAGCCAGCCGTGACGTGCTGATCCTTGGCATCGGCAATATTCTTTGGGCCGATGAAGGCTTTGGCCCTCGCGCGGCCGAAGCGTTTCACCAGCGCTATGAAACGCCCGCAGGCGTCGAAGTAATGGACGGCGGCACGCTCGGCGGATGGCTTCTTGACGAAATTCTTTCGACTCGCCGCATGCTTGTTTTCGACTGCTGCGACTTCAAGGAAAAACCGGGTACGCTCAAGGTGCTGCAGAAGAGTGATGTGAAGATCTGGTCGTCAACCAAGATTTCACCGCACCAGACGGGCTTCAATGATCTGCTTGCATCGGCTGCCATCTTGGGTTACGAGCTTGAAGATTTAGCGGTCGTGGGTATTCAGCCGGAACTGCTCGATGATTACGGCGGAAGTCTTTCGCCGTTGATTCGCAGCCGCCTTGACGAGGCTGTCGAGCTCGGCGCCAAATTCCTTGAAGAATGGGGTGTAAAGCTTACCCCGCGTCCGGCGGGAACGAAGGCGGCTCCGCTCAGCTTCAGTGTGCTCGAGCTCAATGAATATGAAGCAGGGCGTCCGGATGCCAAGGAAGCTTGCCGTTACGGCGATGAACGCTTCCTTGTGCGGACGGCGGGGCACGCCGTGGAAAACCCCGAAGAAACAAAATAAGGAAGAATCCCGGGACATCAGGTATTTTCTAGGCTTGGTGCATTCGGTGAGTTTGGTAAAAGGAAACGTCGCAAATGTGCATTGCACTGCCGATGAAGGTGCTCGAAAGCGGCCCGATGATGGTTGTCTGTGAACGCAACGGCCGCAGGCTTGAGGTGGATTGCTCCATGATTGATCAGCCGGCGGTCGGCGCATGGCTGCTGGTTTTTCAAAATCGAGCGCTGCGCGAAATTGAGGAAGCAGAGGCCGGCGAAATTGAAGCTGCTCTCGGCGCAACGGCTCGCGTCATGGCGGGTGATGTTGATGATGAGACAATCCGCTCGGGGTTTGGCGATCTGATTGACCGCGGTCCGGAGCTCCCGGAACATCTGCGCGCCCTTGTCGGCCGCGCCCCCGGAAAGCCGCTTTAACGCCGCTTCGCACCCCAATCAGAGGAAAGGAATCTTCATCATGGCCAAATACACCCGCGTGTCGCAGATTGACCCGGAAAATCATCCGCTCTTCAATCGTCTGTGGACGACAGAAGGTTTTGAGCGGCTTACCTCCGAGAGCGTTGAAAAATTCCTGGACACCCCCGGTCTCAAGATCGCGCTTTTCGGTGATGATCCCAATAATCAGAAAGAAACGCTCGACATTCTCGTGATCGGTGCGGAGCTCAAAAAGGCGATTGAGGCGGCGCTCGCACCTGAAAACGGCGCTTGGATGAGCGATGTGAAGGAGGGCCGCGCCTTGGCTGCCCGCTGGGGAATGCGCAAACTCCCCGCCGTGGCGCTCTTTCGCGGCAGCGTCTATCTCGGTGCCTGTCAGGGACTGAAGGACTGGGATGAATACCTGCGCGAACTCGCAGAGATTGCGGCGCGTACGGAGGCTCCCAAGCGCACGATTTCCATTCTGCCCGCTGGCGGCCAAGCTGATCATCACTGCGGCTGATGAACGCTGAGCATCTTAATGAATTCAAGAGGAGAGACCCATGCAGACCTTTACCGTTGAAGAAGCCGCACGGCGCTGGCTTTCGGCACCCAAACTTGATCCGGAAACCGAACGCGCGGCGGCGGAGGCAACGATTGCTTTTCTGACCGATGTGCGCTCGAAAATTGAAGCGCATTTGGAAGACATCAAAGCTGGCCGTGCGCCTGCTGACGGCAGCGGCTTGCAGGAAGTCTGGGATTTCTCACACTTCGATCCCAAACACATCGATTTTCTTCTGGCGACCTTGGGCGAAGGTGAAGTTCGCATCAAGCTCTTCGGCGGTGAGGCCAAAGCGGGCGACACGAGCGTCCCTGGACTCTGGCGCGTGCAGAGCGGCCGCTCAGGGCAGGAGAATTTCTTTGTTTTGGCACGGCTGCCGCGTACGGTTCAGGTGGTCGGCACTCGGGGTCTTGATAAGATCCCGCAGCTCGTTAATCCGAGTGCAGATGTCTTTGCTGCGCCAGCTATTCTGCAGGAACTGCAGTACCGGCTGGATGCTTTTGATGCCGATGCCGGCGTGCCGGATATGCCGACCGATCCTTGCTTCATGCTTGAATTGAAGCGTCAGCCGTTATCGCCCGGCGACATGACTGCGCTCCTTTCCACGTTGGGTCAGGGGGATATTGATGTGGAGCTTCAGGGCATTACTCGTTCTCATATTCAGAACACCAAAGTGCGTAATCTCTGGAGAACTCGGATCATCAACAATGCAGGAAAGACGCTCCTCGATGCTTACGTCATCGCTAAGGTGCCGCCTGAAATTCCTATTTCAGCAGAAGAATTCGCTGATGGCGCGGCAAAATGCACCGACTTGATTGAATGGGTGCGTCACGATTTGCAGCGCGGCACTCTGGGCGGCGGTGAAATCAAGGCCGAGGAGGTGCTTAATGTCTGAAGAGGATACGGGCGCACCGCATTTTGCTACCGGTGCAGAGGTGGAGGCGCTGCTTGATAAATACGCAAGAGACCGCGTCGGTGCTCATACGCGCATGCAGTGCAAGGTCTGCTGGTATGTCTACAACCCGGACGAAGGGTGTCCCGAAGAGGCAATAGACCCCGGTACGCCCTTTTTAGATCTGCCTGATGATTTCGTCTGCCCTGACTGCGGGCATCCAAAAACAGCGTTTCTGCCGCTCGACGATGATCAGGCAGATCCTTCTGATCCCAGCGGTCCGGCTCAAGGCTGGAGCGACCGTTGGGAGCATGGCTAAATTTTTGCGCTCGCTTTTGGCTCAGCGCATCGTGAAGCCGTCCTTCGGGGGCGGCAGGCAGAGCAGGCCTACACCCGCAATGATGAAGAGGATCGGATGCACGATGCCTCCGGCAAAAGCGAGCGTGTAGGCAAAGCGCTCTTGATAGAAGATATCAAGACGCCAGATGGCGAGACCCCGCTCAAAGATTTCGCCTGAAAAGACGAAAATATCTGCGTAGACGAGCCCTATCGTCAAAAGGAGCGTGACGGCGAGAACGGCAGAGAAAACCCGCCGAACATTGTCGTTGGGATTAAAGATGCGCCCTGAAACCGCAAAACCGATCAGAAGCAGCAGTGCCAGTCCGGCCGGAATGCCGGCGTAGACGAGATCCATCCCGGTGACGCGGGCTGAAAGCCGCCAAAGGCTGGCAGCCCACAGAAAGACGGTAAGGACAACTAAAGAGAAGGTGACGGCGCGACGCATGAGAAGTTTCCAACGAAGGATTACTGTAATTCTAGCTATGAACAGTTGCTTCTGGGTATGCTGTTAATGCATTGAAAATTAAGAAATTATCCTTTTCTCGAATTCTGGTATGGGTACCTGAGAATATTCCTGACAGCATCCGTCAAAACGAAGCGTAAATATCAAGAGTAATTGAAGGATCCAATCAATCTCCAGCCAAGAAAAAGCGTTTTGAATCGCTGCAGTGCAGTCAGACAAAATGCAGGGGAGTCGGCCGCTTGCTCCACCGCAGAACTTCGTTCTATTTAAAGGCAGCAGTGCACTTGTCCCTTGACTGTGCCGATGCGCTGCAGTGCCTCGCTGCTCACACCGAAATGCCTGACTGTGCCGTCTCATGTCAGTACTTAGGCAGCTTTTCTGGTAACAACTGTCCCGATTCCGATTTTTGCGAAGCACTTTTATATTGCGCTTGATATCAGTAGCGGAAATTTCAAAATTTCATTGGCTTCGCTGCCAGTCCACGGCTCTAGTTAATCTTTTTGATAAACAATTAAAGCATTTGAGGCTATGGCAGGCAGACAGCCCAGCCAACTCTTCTTTGACGAAAATCTCCGAGCCTGCTGCAGGCGATTCGCAGCTTCCTGCGCTCATCAACGAAAAACGGTCAATGGCTGGCGCGGCGGGTGAAAACGGCAGTCATTAAGTCTGGCAGGGGGTGCCGGATGATTTTATGTCCTGCTGCTCAGCACAAAATAAAACGCGGGTTGAGTGTTGGTCGGCTCGTCAATGGGGGAAGTTGACGGTCCGTCCGGGTACTCAACCCGACTTTCTGGAAATGCAGAGCTTCACGCGGTCTGAATGGAGACCGCGGAAGTCTGCGAGAGGGTTAGAAAGAGAAGCGGACGCCCGCATTAATCTGTCGGCTGCTCTCGAAATAGCCGCCGAAGATGTATTTGGCATTGAGCCAAAGATCGGTATTGCTGCTCAAAGACAAGTTGGCGCCAATACCGGCGTCATACCAAGTTTCTTTGTCGGCGTATGAGAAGTCGACAGACGTGGAATGGCCTCTGGCAGCGAAGACGTGATCCCCCTTGAACTCGCGGAGCACGTCGCCGTAGATATACGCCGTGCTGATGCGTTCAGCAGAACCAAACGAGAAGCTGCTGCCGGCACGGAAACCAACTCGGCCGATGATGCTGTTGGTATCCGCAATTTGAGCCTTGATGCCGCTCTCCGTTTCAAACCGAGTGCCTTCAATGCGGATGACTTGAAGCTGTGTCTGCGGTTCAATAAAGAGGAAGTCATTCAACTCAAATTTCCAGCCCAGCTCAGCACTCACGCCATAGAACGTCTGCCAAAGCGATCCGCCGATTTTCTGGCCGGAAATCGTTTCGGAGGTTGTAGTCACTGCCGAGACGACCAATCTTCGCATTGAAGTCAGCATAGCTGCCGCTCTCGCCTAAGACCGTGTAATAGAGGTTCAGTCCATAGCGATCGCTGCTGCCGCTGCCGGAAACGCCGAAGAGATCTGTATCCGCACGCGTATAGTCAAAGGCCAAGCTGACAATTTTGTGACTGTCTGCCGTGGATACTTCCTTGTTGTAGCCGACCTGGATCATGTTTTTATCCATGTCAAACGCGTGCTTACGACCGATATCTGAATAGCGGTACCGAGCCCAAAGGCCATTGGTGCCGCGTTCCTCATGGCGAGCTTCACCTTGACGCTCATGGAAGCGATCCAGATCAGAGGCCAGTGAGAAGGTGGCCAGCACCGCATTATTCAAGAAATCGACGTTTTCGTTAGCACTGCCGATGGACTTGGTCAGGAACCAATAGGTAAGCTGATCAGTTTCATCTTCTTCACTTTGCGTGTGAAGACCGAAGCGATAGAGTTCATCAGCACGATTGACTTCACCGTCAGCATTGGTAGAGAAGGTTGTGTTCCCTGACTCCACGCTTGCGAAGTAGAGCTTGTCGCCGTTTTTCATTTCATCCAGATGAGCTTTGCCCATGTCGAATTCAACGATTTGGTGTGAGCCGTCTTCTGCTGTGCCGATGGTGATGAAGTCACTCTTCTCGGTGTATTGCCGTTCGCCGTTGTTGGACTGCCAATCCAGATCCATTTTGAAGATGCCGCCAGGTCCCGTGAGGCTGCGAATTTCAACCTGGGAATATCTTTCGTTGTGATCTCGGTAATTCGCCAATACGTAATCCGTACCTTTAATCACCGTCTTTCGATAGGTTTCCCAAACCTCGGCATCCGCAAAAAGAACTACACCTTTGTCAAGCTTCAGGTTTCTTATTATCCCGCCAGCATTTAGAGTGGACTTTCCTGCGTTAAAGATCCAAGTGGCACCATCAGCGAGCGAGAGATTAACTGTAGTGCGTTCATCAGTTTCGCCAATAGCGCTGCCATACCAAAAAGAGTCAGAACCGGACAGGGCGGCATTGACTGTGTGTCGTGCATTTCGATTGAAAAACACCGAACCCAAACTATGCATGACATCTATGGATCCGATTAATTGAACGGTATTACCGGATATATTGACGATATTTGTATATCCCTTGAAGTCGCGGCCCGGATCTTTAGCAGATATGACAGTACTGTCATTGCCGCCTTCCTTTCCAGCGATGGCAGCAATATAAATCGAATCGACGTCAGTGAAATTAACGGTCGATCCGCCCTTGGCATAGATGCCGCCGTTGTTATCGATTTGTTTGTTCTGAGCGGTATTGATGATGCTGACGAACTTGCCTTTGCCCTTAACATTAAGGGTTTGATTGTTAAGAACAAGTGCTTCCGTCGTGTCGGTGTAATAGCCGCCATCAACACCCGTTACACGGATATCGATACCGTCATATTCATTTTTGGCTGCCCATGTTTTGGCATTCCCATGAATATTCGTTGTGCCATCGTATTTGAGAATATTTTCTGCGGCAGCTTCTGTTGAGCAAAGCGGAAGTGCGCAAAATACTGTAGCCGCCAAAAGACAGTAAACCTTATTCACGTGTGAATACTGAGGTGGCAGAACTTTATGGAGGTAGTTCGTCATCACGCAAGCAACCTAGATTGGATTGTTTGTAAATGTATCTTTTATTGCAACAATTGCTTTTTTCAATAGCCCGATTTCGCAATTGAAGATGATTTTGGAAAAATCGAATCCAATCCTATAGTGAGATGCGTGTTTTTGATGTTTGTGAATAAATGTTGAAGGGAAGCGCGATGCATTGCTTAAAATGCATACCAGTAAGTTTTCAGAATATAAAAAATTGATTACTGTTTGGGCAGAGGCATTTCCAGCTCATTCGTGCCAAATATCGTTTACAAACATGACCTTCATTGCCGATGACGTGGTTTGCTCGTATTTCATATCATATTTTGTTGACAGATGAAAAAAAACATGTTTAGACGTGTTTTCGTTTTTTATACACCTATCGATTTAGAGAGTTTTCCCTAAGTTGTGTGGCTCCAACTAAATGGTTTGACGGCAGCGGCATTTTTTTGCCGTTTATCCCTTAGATTTGGTTTGGTTTATTCTAAAACCATATATAGCGTCTATATGTTAGATATTATTTTTCAATCTATTAGTGTGATTGTTAATCTCTAATAGCGCATTCAATTTTTTGTTTATCAAATGAAAGCGAAAATTAAAAGACCGGCAACGATTGGTCTTGTAAGCTGTATGCAACAGCGCCGTACTGGTATGGATACACGCAGAATGCATTTAGCCGGACCACCCGCAGAAAAACGTGGTGATCCGGCTAGGCAACCCGATTTATCGGCAAGAGTGATCGTCCCGCAGGCTGTGTTGTGGCCGCAGGCCTCAGTGCTATGGGTTAGAAGGCGAAATGAATCGCGGCATCAATTTGTCGGCTGCTCTCAAAAACGCCTCCGAAAATGTATTTGGCGTTGAGGCGGAAGTTGATATTGGAACTCAAGGCCACATTGGTGCCAATACCTGCGTCATACCAAGTCTCTTTGCCGGAATAGCTGAAGTCGCCCGCTGTCGAATGGCCTGCGGCAGAGAAGGCATAATCGCCCTTGAACTCGCGGAGTGCGTCAGCGAAGACATACGCCGTGCTTTTTTGTTCTGCAGAGCCCAGCGTGAAGGTGCTGCCGGCACGAAGACCGATTCGGCCAATGATGCTGTTGGTGTCTGCAATTTGAGCTTTGATGCCGCCGTCCGTTTCGAACTGGTCGCCTTCAATGCGGATGATTTGGAGCTGAGTCTGCGGTTCGATGAAGAAGGTGTCATTCAAGGCGTACCGCCAGCCGAATTCAGCGCTCACGCCGTAGAACGTCTGCCAGAACGAACTGCCGATTTTTTGCCCCGCCTGATTGTGGAGGTCATAATCGCTGCCGAGACGACCGATTTTCGCGGTGAAGTCGGCATAGCCGCCGCAGTCGGCCAGAACAGAATAGTAGAGGTTCAAGGCGTAGCGATCATTGCTGCCGCTGCCGGAAATACCGGTGAGATCGGTATCGGCATGGGTGTAGTCAAACGCAATGCCCACGATTTTGCGGCTGTCGGCTGTGGATACTTCCTTGTCATAGCCCACTTGGATCATATTTTTGTCCATGTCAAAAGTGTTGTCGCGGCCAATGTCGGAGTAGCGATAGCGAGCCCAAAGACCGCCGGTGCCAACCTCTTCATAACGAGCTTCGTCCCGGCGCTCGTGGAAGCGATCCAGATCCGAAGCCAGTGAATAGGATGCCAGTGCAGCATTTCTCAAGAGGGCGATATTTTCGTTGGTGCCTCCCAGAGATTTCGTCAGGAACCAGTACGTGAGGTTGTCAGATTCTTCGCTTTGAGAGCTGTATTTGAAACTGTAGATTTCGTCAGCGCTGCTGAGTTCTCCATCAGCATTGGTAGAGAAGGTTGTATCTCCGGATTCAACACTCGCAAAATAAAGTTTGTCGCCATCCTTCATTTCATCCAAATGGGCCTTGCTGATGTCGAACCATACCGTTTGGTTCGAATTGCCTTCAGCATTGCCAATCTTGATGAAGTCGCTTGTATCGGTATATTTTTTCGCACCTTTATTGGACTGCCAATCTAGATCGACTTTAAAAATGCCGCCTGGACCAGCTAGATTGCCGATGTCTACTTCAGAGTATTTTCCATTTTCTTTGCGATAATCTGCAAGTACATATGTTTCATCAAAAATTTCACTTCCATCATTGAAATATTGATGAATTAATGTGTTTTGGTACTTATCCCAAACTAAATAATCAGCTAAGATAACTATTCCTTTGTTGAGGATTAGGTGGCTTAATTCATTGCCGCTTCCGTATGTTTCTCCATTGAAGATCCATGCGGCTCCATCTGTAAGCGAAATTTTAACAGTTTTATTATTTTTTCACCTATGGCGCTTCCATACCAGAACGAATTTGAACTTGACAGAACTAGCTCAATACTATTTTTAGATTGAGAACTATCGTATTGCCCGACATCTAATGATCCGATTATTTTAACATTTTCACCGTTTATATATACTGTATTGGTGCAATCATCACATTTCTGACTTCTTGGTTGTTTTGCGGTGATAGCTGTGCTGCTATTTCCATTTTCAGATCCTGCAATGGATGCTATATACACTGAAGCTTTTTCTGTAAAAGTGAAAGAAGAACCACCTTTAGCATAAATTCCGCCATTATTGTCAATTTTTGGGGATTGCGCGGTATTTATTACAGTGACTGTTGACTTTTCTCCTTTGACGATTAATTCTTTTGATTGAATTGGCAGAGCTTCAGTTGTGCCACCAAGCCAAGGCCAGTATTTCGGGTTGTAATCGTCAGGGACGCCCGTAATTCGAATATCTATGTTGCTATATTCCTTCGATGACGGAATCACTCCTGGATCTCCCCAACCTTTAGTTTGGCCATAATAGATTAAATCTTCAGCTAAGGCTTGGTCAGAGGTAATGGAGATAACGCATAGCAGTGCCAATGCTAAAGGGCTCAAGCATTTATGGGGGGGGGTATTAATTTTCTGTTTTGTAAGGTCATAATTGCGAACGGAATATTTAATGATTGACAAGTTTGCGAATCTATCTTGTGGCTAGTTAATTTATATTTGCCATTGCGATAGTTTTCACAAATCTGTTTTTATCCTACGAGATGTTGTTTGAGAGAGCTATCCTGCTCGAATGCGTTATGCGCAATAACTTTCTGTGCATCGCTTGATAGAACGAATTTGTCATGCCATTAAACATCATTGATGCGCCTTTAAATGAACAGTTGTTTTTGAAGAGTGCAATCTAAAAACCCTTAAAAAACAATTGTCTTTTTTGGCTGTTCGTGGTCTCGGTCTGCATCAGTTCAGACATTTGCGCATTCCTCGCTTGGCAAATGTTTGCATTCTTTATCGTTCTCTAGCAGTAAGGAAAATCTATGTGTAGTAAATACCCTCAGTTGTTGACGACCAACTACGTATTGATTACACGGTCTTCAGCGAGTTTGATCTCGACATGAATTGCTATGCAGTGTTTATGCGTGAGATTTCATGGCGATCGATGCTGCAGATGCTCAATATCTGTTTTCTCCCGTATTTCGCGATCAATCCTCTAACTTTTCTCCATTTCGGTAGAGGCAAATGCGTAGGACAAGCCGCATGTTTATTGGCTAGGATTGAGACCGCAGAAACGGTTTAGGAAGGGAGGAGTCCGCATGCTCGAATGGCTTGATCGTTATATGGCTAAATTTGCCCAGACAGATCACATTCGGCGCGAGGAACATGCTCGCCGTCAGGAAGAGGCATCACCGGCGCATGAAGAAGCGGTGGCCCTGCTTGAAGCCTTCCCATATTCTGGTCCTGGACGTGCACGCGTGATCGCCGCTGCGCTTTCTGCAATCACTCAGGAAACACTTTTGGATGCGGCTTATGCCAGGCGGCTTTTGCGCGCCATGGTGGAAGGTTTCTCTCAGGCGGATGCAGATGTTCAGACGACGCTTGCGCCGGCTCAGGTTGCACTGAATCTCTTGCCGACGCTGCGGGCTGCTGCGACGGCCGGCGGGAGTGTCGGCGCACCGTTTGCGCTGATTGAAGGCACGCTGGCCATGCGTACAGGACAGTTCGATGTGGCCATCAAGCGGCTGGGCGACGCTAACCGTGAATTGCGCGCGTCTCTTGTGGAAGACTGGTCTGAGCTTCTGCCGTCATCACTGGACGGCGACATGCTGCCCGCTGCTGTTGAATTGGCTGCCGATACGCTTTCACAGCTTGAGAATCCGGATCTTTGCTTCTGGACGCGCGTGCTGCTGACGGTTCCGGGTGATCAACTGGGTGTGCCGCATCCTGATGAGCTGCTGCTTGCCGCAGGCGAGCTCGCGCTCAATCTTCACCGCACAGCTGGTCTGGTGAATAAGCCTGAACCCGAAGAGCGCCGGCAGCTTCTGGAATCGGCGGATAAGCACTATCGAAGCCTCTTCAATGGGCTCCATCCTCAGGCAGCAGGGTGCCGAAGACTCTTAGGACGTATTGATCAGGGCGAATAACGGACCGCAGTGTCTGCCGTTATTCTGAGAAAACACTTCCAAAAAAAGAGAAGGACTCGATAGAGAGCCTATTGCGCGGCTATCGAGTCCTTCTTCGTTTTCGCCTGATGGACGACTTGATCGTTTAGTGCGTCAGGTCGTAGGTCGGCACATAGGTCGTTGACTTGACGTTGAGCAGTCCGAGGACGGTGTGATAAAGGTTCTCATGAGTCACTCGGCCGGCGGCATTCTTTTCAAGCTTGCTGCGGTTGATGCTGAAGGTCTTCTCAAATCCCGAATTCATCCAGAGCACCATCGGCACTTCAGTCTGTTCCTTGGGCGCCATCCAGTAGGGGGCGCCGTGGAGGTAGAGACCGCCTTCACCGAGGGATTCGCCATGGTCGGAGACATAAACGAGTGCGGAATCGATGCTGCCGGACGTATCTTTAAGCATGCGGATCAGAGACGCCAGAACGTAATCCGTTTCGCGCACGCTGTTGTCGTAAGCGTTCATAACCGATTCGCGGCTGCAGCTCTTAAGGTCTGCATCGGTGCATTCCGGTTCGAAGAGCTTTCTGGCCTTGTCGGAGCGAAGCGAATAGGCCGGACCGTGAGACCCCATCATGTGAAGGAAGAGTACAGTCGGACGGTCGGCGGGCAGTTTCCCAAGTTCGCCTTTCAATTCCGAGAGGAATACCCGGTCACCGCATTCGCCGTTGGGGCAGTCCTGCGGATTAGGCGTCGTCGCACGGGAGCTGACGCCCGTACAGGCACCTTTGCAGCCCGATTGATTGTCAATCCAGAGCACGTTGGCGCCGGCGCGGTTTAAGAGACTCGGGAGCTGCTCTTCGGAGAGGATTCGATCGCGGTTGTAGTCGCTGCGGCCAATGCGGCTCATCATGCAGGGCAGAGAAACGTCGGTGGACGTCCCGCAGGCTTCAACGCGAGGGATGCTGATAATCTGAAGCTCGGAGAGCTGCGGATTGGTTTCGCGACTGTAACCCGCGAGCTGCCAGGAGGCTGAGCGCGTGGTTTCTCCTACCATCACAACGAGCACCGCCGGACGAGACGGCTTGACGGCAAGCGACGGGGAAGGGTCGACGGCCACACGCGGGGCGTTGGTTTCAGGGCTCGAGTCGCCCACGATGGTGCGCATGCCCGAATAGACGACATTAACTGGAGCGATCATGTAGCGCAGTGACTTGTCGTTTCTCATCGCGCCGGCGAAAGCCTGGAAGTTGAGGCCGATGAGCGCAACGCCCACAGCAGCAAACCCAATGGAGGTAAAGAGCCGGCGAAGGAATACCAGCAGACTGCGCAGCAGCGTCGGACGAGCAGCCCAGGCGGATCTCTTTAGATTTGCGGCCAGCGTGACGAGCATCGGCGGCAGCCAGGCGGCCAGAAAGAGGAGAACGGAGCGGGTGCTCAGATAGGCTTGTGCTTCTGCCGGATCGGTGGCAAGAAAGTTGCGGACCATGTCCGGCGTCATCGCCGTGCCGTAAAGATATGCGGCAGCAAAAGCGGCGGCTCCGAGCGTATTCAAAATCAGCAGCAGAATGCGGAAGACCATCTTCGGCAGCAGTCCGCAGAGTTCAATGATTGCAGCGGAGACGAATGCAAAGGCGGCTGTCGTGCCCAAGCTTAGGATAAGCGAGTCGGTTGTGACGAGGTTGTTGTCAATCGCGAGCTTGGCGGTCATCGGACCATTGAAGACGATGGCCCACCAGAGACTCGTGAAAAGATAAAGCGTCACGCGGCCGGGCTGATCCTCAGTCGAACGGCGGCCGAAAGGCAGCAGCGCGCGAAGCTTGCGCACCAGTCCGGCGCGGTCAAAAGCGGCAATATAGATGCCCGCAGAAATCAGCCAGTCCAGCGCTAACGCCGCAAAAACATGCGACGGGAAGTGCGCTCCCACCACCACGCGGGCAAACCCTGCGCCGAAACCCGAAAGGAGTGCCAGCGCGAGCAACAGACGGGCAAGTCTGGGCCTGAAGTCGCGGAAGGCGAAGTAGAGCGGAAGCA
>OBWL01001446.1_pt1 | contig 13831 bp, 9 predicted proteins | sample 1538061 | NCBI WGS metagenome assembly OBWL01 (sample SAMEA2580085, study PRJEB22360) | human gut metagenome | biome: human gut; feature: human-associated habitat; material: faeces | place: Denmark | collected 2008/2010
CACGTTGCAGCAGATCGCCGAACTGACCGCCGCCGGCTGCGACATCGTGCGCGTGGCCGTGCCGAGTCAGGACGATGCCGACGCACTGCCGGAAATCTGCCGCAAATCGCCGATTCCGGTCATCGCCGATATCCACTTCCAGTCCAAATACGTGTTCCAGGCCATCGACGCCGGCTGCGCGGCCGTGCGCGTGAACCCCGGCAACATCCGTAAGTTCGACGAAGTCGGCCCGGACATCTGCAAGGCCGCCACCGACGCGGGCATCTCGCTGCGTATCGGTGTGAACGCCGGCTCGCTGGACAAGGAACTCTACGCCAAATACGGTGGCCCGACTCCGGAAGCATTGGTGGCCTCTGCCTTGAAGGAAGCGCACATGTTCGAGGACGTCGGCTTCCACGATTTCAAGATCTCCGTCAAACACCATGACGTCATCACCATGGTCGAAACGTACCGACTGCTCGCTTCCAAGGGCGATTGGCCGCTGCACCTCGGCGTCACCGAGGCCGGCCCTGCTTGGCAAGGCACCATCAAATCCTGCCTGGCGTTCGGTGCGCTCTTGGCCGAGGGCATTGGCGACACGATTCGCGTGTCTCTCTCCGCGCCGCCGGCCGAAGAGGTCAAGGTGGGTTGCAAACTCTTGGAATACATGGGATTGCGCCCCCGCAAGTTCGACATCATCTCCTGCCCGAGCTGCGGCCGCGCCCAAGTGGATGTGATCCAGCTCGCCTCCGCCGTCACCGAAGGCCTGAAGGACGTGACCGCGCCGATCCGAGTGGCCGTCATGGGTTGCATCGTCAACGGTCCGGGCGAGGCACGCGAAGCCGACCTCGGCGTGGCCTCCGGCAATGGCAAGGGCCAGATCTTCATCAAGGGCAAGGTCATCAAGACCGTGCCCGAAGACCAGATCGTCGACACGCTGCTCACCATAGCGAACGATATCGCCGCCCAAATGGAGGCCGACGGTCAAGTCCCCGTCAATTCCACCGGCCCGGTCGTGGTCCCAATCCAGCACCCCGGTCACTGATTCGGCCGAATAGGCCCTCGGCATAAATATCGCGGTCAGATTACAATAGCGCACGTGCCGCAAGAAGAAGAGCATCGCCTGACTGTTCGATCCAAGCCGTGGACCAGCACCCACCGGCTGATGGTCAGCCTGCCCATCTTCATTATCCTGATTGGCGTGCTGGTCTCCATTTCCAATCTGACCACGGTGCCTTGGAACATCGAACCCACCGGCCAGTCGATGGCCACGCTCACCGACGATACCGAAGTCACCTTCGATAACCCGTCCGGAGAAACGCTGCCGGCAAAAGGCACGTATGAGGTCACCGAGCGATACATCACGCTGAACATGACCAGCGACGGCAATCTGACCAAGGAGTCCGGTGCTCGGGGCAAGGCCAATGCGGACGGCGTCCAAGCTATCAAGGTATTGATTCGGGAACCTCAGAACGCATCAGGCAAGCGCCCCGGCGTGGTGTTCATGCACGGTGCCGGATACGGCACCTGTGACAACTCCTTTGGCGACGTGGCCTCCGGTATGGCTTCGGCCGGCTTTGTGACCGCAGTGCTCGACAAACCCGTCTGGAACACCACCGACATCAACCGCGATTATCCGGCCTCAGCCAAGGCTTATGATCAGGTCATCGAATACCTGCGAGACCAAAGCGATGTAGACGAGGCCAAGGTCGGCATCTATGCAACCTCCGAATCGACATGGATCTCCTCGTATCTGCTCGAGGACGATCCGGACGTCGCCTTCCAGATTCTCCTGAGCCCGATGGTGTTCAGCCCACGCCAATCACTGGGATTTTTCGTCACCCAGGACTTCACCCTTGTTGGCGCGAACGAAGGCTATCAATCCATCGTCCAACGTGTGTTCAGCGCGGACACCGGCCTGTTCGGACTGAACAATTTCGACCTCGCCACACTCAAACCCGCCGCCTACGCCGTACCCACCTATGTGGCTTACGGTTCGAAAGACGTGATGACGGCGCAGGTCGACGGTGTGCGTGCGATTCTCTACAACGCCCACAAAGCCGATAACTGGAATGTGACCGTGCGCAGCTACCCGGTCGCCAACCATGTGCTGCGTTTGGGAGATGAGTCCGAAGCGGGCACCCCGTTTGCGGACGCCTATGTGGACGATCTCATCGACTGGGCCGTCGGCACTTCCGCCGGACTCACGCAGACCAGTGAAAAGGTGGCCGGCACCAATCTGTACCAATCAATCGGTCTGCCGGGCGCTTTGAAGGCAAGACGCGTCGGCACCATATATGGTGTGATTCTGCACGTCACGGTGGTACTGCTGCTGCTCGCATCCATCGTGCTGGCACTGGTGGCGCTGGGTCGCAAAATCGCGGCGGATGCCCGATGGCGGCGAGAGAAGCGCGAGGCCAAACATGCGGGCATGCTGATACCGGAACGGCCTGTGGTACTCGGTTTCGCACATGGTTTCGGCAATGCGCTGCTGACTTTGACCCTCACCACTCTTGCCACATTGCTCATCTTCTTCGCCGGACTCGGGCAGGTGATCATGGGCGTGGTCAAACTTGCATGGGGTGGCGCACCTACCGAGACGCCGGGTGTCATGTATTGGAGCTGGCCGGTCATCCAAGTGGTGTCCGTGCTGGTGCTATGGGCTTGGTCCCGCGTCTTTATGCACCTGATAGAAGCCGCTTCCGTCCGCGGCCTGATTCAGATACCCCCTCGTCGCGAATCCGTTCGAGACATCGTCACCGGTGCCGACCCGGTACTCGCCTCCACCCGTCTGGGCCGAATCCTGTTCTGGCTGGTGACCTTCACCATGCTGTACATACTGTTGGTGTTCGCCTTCTGGGGTCTGTTTATTTACTGACTACTTCATTGAGTAGAGTCTGCCAGGCGTCGCGGGGAAAGGAGATGAGATGTCGCTGTACCGAGACGAAGGTGTGGTGTTGCGCACCTCCAAACTGGGCGAGGCTGATCGTATCATCACCATCCTGACGCGTGGGCATGGCAAGATTCGGGCGGTCGCCAAAGGCGTACGTCGCACCAAATCACGCTTCGGTGCCAGGCTCGAGCCGTTCATGCGCGTCGATGTGCTTATCGCTGAAGGCCGCTCGCTTGACGTGGTCTCCCAAGCTGAAGCGGTCGCCGCTTATGGTGCTCCGATCGCGGCGGATTATGCGGCGTATGAGGCCGCCAACGTCATCGTTGAGACTATCGATAAACTCGCCAGCACCGAACATGAGCAGCTGCCGAACCAATATCGGCTCATCAGCGCGTTGAACGCGCTCGCCAAACAATCCCACGCCCCGCAAGCCATAGGAGACTCCTACGTGATGCGCGCCTTGGCCTTGGCCGGTTGGACGCCACGATTGGGCACTTGCGTGGTATGCGGCAAGGCGGAGCCGGCGTACCTGTCCATCGCGTCCGGCGGCGTGATGTGCGAAGCCGACCACACTACCGATGCGCGCCGTATCGCACCGTTCGTGTTAAACCAGTTCGATGCACTGATTCGTGGCGATTGGTCGGTGCTTGATGCCGCGCCTGTGGAGCGGGTTGTGCAGGAGTTGGTTGAAGATTGGGGGGAGTATTACCTCGAACGCCCGATTCGTTCGCTGCGCTTGATAGATTCATGAGTATGGCTTTTGAGAACGTTGATTACACGTCGTTGGACATTCCCGCAGCTCCGTTCAGCGACCCCGCTCGTATTCCCGACTTCCCCAAGAACAAGGTACCCCGCCATATCGGTGTGATTATGGACGGTAATGGTCGTTGGGCCAAGCAGCGCGGCATGGTCCGCACCAATGGCCATCAGGCCGCCGAACCGGTGGTGTTCGACACTATCGCCGGTGCCATCGAAGCCGGTGTACGGTATTTGAGCCTGTACACGTTCTCCACTGAAAACTGGAAGCGCTCGCCACAGGAAGTGCGCTTCCTCATGGGTTTCTCGCGTGAAATCATCCACCGTCGTGTGGAACAGATGGACGAGTGGGGTGTGCGCGTGCGCTGGTCCGGCCGTCGCCCCAAGCTGTGGAAGTCGGTGATCGACGAGCTTGAAGCCGCCGAGGAGCGCACCAAGAACAACAAGGTCATCGATGTGGTGTTCTGCATCAACTATGGTGGCCGTGCTGAAATCGCCGACGCCTGCGCCGCCATCGCTCGCGAAGTGCGCGATGGCAAGATTTCCGGCGACCGTGTGACTGAGAAGATGATTGCCGACCATCTGTACAATCCGGACATTCCCGATTGCGACTTGGTGATCCGTACTTCCGGCGAACAGCGCACCTCCAACTTCCTGCCGTGGGAGGCCGCCTACGCCGAGCTCGACTTCGTGCCCGAACTCTTCCCGGACTGCGGCCGTGACGTGCTATGGCGCTCCATCGACCATTACATCCACCGCGATCGCCGATTCGGCGGTGTGAAATAGTCCTTGTTAGGCCCCCTCTGACGGGCTGAGCCGTAAAGCAAACGCCCGGTGGACTGTTTGTAGGCGAAGGCGAGACGAGAGTCGAGCCAGAAGAATGCGAGCGGCAGCTTGTCCGTAATTGCGGTCGAGCTGCCCGTGTAGCGGACTGAGGGGAGTTACCGGCACACCTCAGCCATCCTCTCTACAAACTCATCCAAAAAACGTCCCGAATCCACACCAAGTGCCACATGCACATGCGGCATGGAATGATTCACCAGCCCAACCGGGTCTCCGGTGGTCCGGCCTCGTACTCCATTGAAATCACCGGTATTGGTCTCCGCGCGCAACGCAAGATCAAAACAATCGACCAGTGAAGAATCAAGTGCAACCGCCGCCGCCAACGGATCATGCAACGGCATGCCGCCAGAGAACAGTGCGGGGTCGGCTTCCAAATTTGCCTTGATGGAAAAGTCCGCGAGATCAGCCAAGAACCGCCCGCGCTTGGTCCCCGTCGCACGCCACCGGTCGGCCGCCGATTGCGGTAGCAAACACTGGTGAGTCACATCAAGTCCCACCATTGTGATGTCTGCGCCGGAATGAAATACACGATTCGCGGCCTCAGGGTCTTGGATGATATTCGTCTCAGCTACCGCATCCCAACAATTACCGGGTTGGGTAAGCGTACCGCCCATCATCACCAGCCTGAGTTTCGATGCAATATCCGGTGCTCGAGTAATAGCCGCATCCACATCCGTCAACGGCCCGGTAGCCAGCACGGTAACGTCTCGGCCAAACTCGCGAACCTGCTCAATCAGATACTCAATCCCATCCGCAGCATCAACGGAGCACCTCCTTTTGCCCCCGCTGGCGAGAGCTGTCGGCATAGCCGACTGGGGATGGTCCACCGACTGAGAGCGGTTCACACGAGAACAAGCACCCAACGCCGGATGAGCATGAACATCCCCCGCCAAATACCCGCCAACAGAAACAACCTCATCGGGCACATCCACAGACATATCATCACCAGGCACACAAGCTCCATCAGCCAGAGCCCCGGACCCTGCCAGCCGAGTATTCCCCAGTCCATCATCCCCGTGGAACTGGGCACACCCTGCATCAGGAATAAACGCATCAGCCCAAGAAGGATGCTCAGACCCTAAAAACACTGGAATATCCGCCCGACCAAACAAATCAAGCACCGCGCAAGTATTGGCATAAGCCGTGTTCGCATCCACATTGCCATAACTGGCAATCACGCCACCCAACTCGCACTCATCCGTCGACCCCAACAAATACGCCAACGCCAACGCATCATCAACACCCGTATCTATGCTGGCAATAATGCGGTCAGGACATTGGACCATAGAATCGTCTCCTTGTTAGCGTAATCCGCTATGAATAACCTTATCGGCCGATACGCAAAAATGCGTCCTTTCCTCATGGGAAGGACGCATTTTTGCGTAGATTCAAACTCGGAATATCGGAAATTACTTGCCGATGAATTCGTCGGTGGCAAGGTCCTTGGCCTGCGGGGCCTCATGAATTATCTTGTCATGACTGTCGGTGTATGCGTCTTCTTCAGCCAGGAAGTCGAAGTATTCCTGAGCGCCCTTGAAGTCGTTGGTGCCGAGCACGAAAGAGCCGTCCTTGATCTTGGCCGGATCGCCCCAGTACTGGCCGTCGACGATAACCTGCATGCTCTTCTTGACGAATTCGGGCTTGAGGTTGGCGTCAGGGGCTTCGTCCACGAGAATCTGCGCGGCGTCATCCGGGTTGGCGTACGCGTACTCGTAACCCTTTTGAGTGGCCTGAGTGAACTTCTTGACCAGGTCGGGATTGTTCTTGATGGTCTTGTCATTGGTGATGATGCCGATGGTGTCGGCGTTGCCGGGCACGCCATAGTCAGGCTCGGTGAAGCAGTTGAGCTTCGGGCCGTACATGTCGGCTTGCACGCCTTCCCACGTGGCGTAGAAGCCGCCGAAATCGGCCTTGCCGGATTCCATGGTCTGGAAGGTGGAGGTGCCGACGGTCACCTTGTCGAATTCGCCCTTGCCGCCATCGGTTTGGATCATGCGGCGCACCACGGCATCGGACTCGTTGGAGCCGAAGGTGGCGAAGGTCTTGCCATCCAAATCCTTAGGGGACTTGATGGCGGTGTTGGACGCCAGTGCGCACCAAATGGCGCTCGGCTTCTGCTGCACCTGCAGCACCTGCTTGATGTGAGCGCCCTTCAGCGTGTAGACGCCCACGTTGGTCAGGTTGGACAGGGCGAAGTCGGCCACACCGTTGTTCACGGCCTGTTCGGCACCGGCCTGGGCTACGGCCACGATATCCACGTCAAGGCCGGCGTCCTTGAAGTAGCCCTTGTTCTTGGCCACGTACACGCCGATGTGGTTGGTATCGGGTGCCCAGGAAAGCATGAAAGTGACCTTCTTGAGGTCGGAGGTGTTGGAGTTGGAGGAGTCGGCGGTGTTGGTCTGGCCACATGCGGCGAAACCGAAAGTCATGGCAAGGGCGCCCACGAGGGCAGCGGCCTTGGATACAAGGCTTTTCTTCATAATGATGGTTCCCTAATTCGTTGTCTCTCTATCGTTCTCTGGGATTGCTTCGAACGGAAGTCGGCAGAAAACGATATGGAGGGCCTTGATTTCCGTTCGACCAGCGCCCCCGACATTCCCTATGAAAGCTCGGGAAAGCCGGTTTGCCACACGCTGGTAAAGCTGTTCCATTATAGAGACAGGGTTGGAGACCTCATGAGAAGCCGCCTCGTTCAGTCGGTCCTGGCTGCCGGCTCGTGCCTTTGACGGTAAAAAAGAACTACTGGTCCGCGTCGGGGTCTTCGTCGTCGCCGGCCGGGCCGAGCAGGATGCGCTCGCTGGCGTTTACCGCCAGCATCAGTACGCATGTCATCAGGATAATGACGATGGTGGCGGAGAAGATCAGCGGCGTGCGGAATGAATTGTAGGCAGCCTGCAGCCAGATGCCAAGGCCCTTGCGTGCGCCAAGGTATTCAGCGGTGGATGCCGTGGCGAAGATGTATGCGGCAGATACTCGGATACCGCCATAGATCTGACGTGCGGCAACGCGCAGCTTCACGTGCCAGAGCGTCCAGACCGGGGTCGCGCCGCAGGTCAATGCGACGTCGGAATAGAACTGGGGCACTGCTTCTAGTCCGCGCACAGTCTGCACGGCGATGGGGAAGAGGCCGAATACCGCCACGATTACGATTTTGCCGGAAATCTCAAAACCGAACCAAATCAGGAACAACGGGGCGATGGAAATCAGCGGCATGGTTTGTGCGGCGGCAAGCAGCGGATAGAACGCCGCGTTGAACGTGTGCGAGCAGTACAGTGCAATGCCGATCATAATGCCGAAGAACACGGCAAACAGGAAGCCGACCACGCCCTCATAGCCGGTGATTGCCGCGGCCGGGCCGAGCGTGTTCCATGTTTCGATGGTGGCGGCGAAAATCTCGCTTGGCGCGGAGATCATCGTGGGGGAGACATGTCCTAGATCCACCCACGTTTCCCAGACTGCCAGCAATACGATGACGGCGATGACGGTGGGCATGCGGCGCTTGAGGCGCTTGGCGATGGACATGGGATGTCACCTTGCTTTCCGCGCCAGTCCGGTTTGCTGGTGGCGCTTGCGGCCGGGGCGTGGAACAGTAAGGTGAGGAGCCTGCGCGCCTGCCGGTCGTGTGATGGATCGTGTTATATGCCGTCCATCAGTATAGGCGAAGGCGAACGACAGGGCGCACAAAAAACCTCCCTCGTCAGAGGGAGGTGAAAGAGCTACTCCAGTCCGATGGACTTCATGTGGTGGAGCTTCAGGGAATCCACCTTGAGACTACCGGACTCGGCGACGAGCTTGATGGCGCGCGGGCCTTCGGAGGCGTAGGAGTAGGAGCTCAGCACTTGGTGGCCACCGTTGACGTAGACCTCCACGGAGCCGCGATCCACGAACACGCGCAGGTCCAGCTTGCCGGAGGCCAGTTCGGCGTCGGTCAGTGGGGCGGCGCGGTAGCCGCGATCGCCGTTGGCCATGGCCTGACGATCCACCACCACGCGGCCGATCTGGTCGTCATAAGCCACGTAGGTGTAGGCACCGTCCTCAGTGGCGTGAATCTTCAGACCCGCACGCTCGGCAGTGGAGGCAGCCAAGTCGATGGTCATTTCGATTTCCACGGCCTCGGCGTCATCGGCGATGATCTGCTCGCCATCCATGTCGAGTGTGATCGAACCATGGTCGAGGGTATCCTCGCGCAGGCCTTCCATTTCGGCGACCGGCGCGGTGACCACGTCGCCGTCATCACCAAGAGGGATCTCGCGCGGCAGGGTGAGCTGGCCACACCAGCCGTCATCCTCCATGGGAATCGGCTGCACGAACGGGCTCATCCAGCCATAGACGATCTGACGGCCTTCCACATTGAAGGACTGCGGGGCGTAGTAGTTGTGGCCGCAATCCCACAGGCGGAACTCGGTTTCCGGCTTGAATTCGCCGCCCGGCTCCCACGTGCCAATCATGTAGCCGGCGTTGCTGACGTTGCGGTTCATGAAGCCGCTGGGCTTGGACCCCATGGCGGAGAAGCCAATGACCCACTTCTCGTTGCCGTCCTTGTCTTTGATGGGGAAGAAGTCGGGGCATTCGAGCATGAACACATCCGGATCCGGGTACTGGAAGAGCACGCGCTCGTATTCCCAGCGGACCATGTCCTTGGAGGAGAACAGCCACATCTGGCCGCGCTTGTCCGCAGAGGAGACACCGAAGGTCATGTACCAGGTGTCGCCGGTCTTCCAGACCTTCGGGTCGCGGTAGTGGTGGTCGACCTTGTCGGTCGGGCAGTCGATGATCATGCCCTGCTTGGTGGCGGAGGTGAGCTCGTCATTGTCCGGCAGCGCGGTCATCTGCACCTGCCAGTCGCCGCCGGCCCAACGGTGGCCGGTGTAGTAGAAGCGAAGGTCGCCGTTGTCGTCGATGACGGCGGAACCGGAGAACACGCCGTCCTTCTCCTGCTCTAGAGACGGTGCGAACATGATGGGCTCGCGCTTCCAGCTGAGCATGTCGGTGGAGGAGACGTGGCCCCAGTGCATCGGACCCCACTGGGTGCCGTAGGGGTGCAGCTGGTAGAACACGTGCCAGAGGCCCTTGTAGAAGCACAGGCCGTTCGGGTCGTTGATCCAGCCACCGTTGGAGGCGATGTGATACTTCGGGTACCAGCGGTTGTTGCGCTTGGCGGCCATCTCAGCCACGCCGGCTTCGGCTTTTGCCAGTTCAGCAGCGTGGTCGCGGATGGGGGTGAGAACAGGGGTTTCGGGAGTGAAGTCAGTCATGGTGGTCCTTTCAGGCTTTGGCCGCTTCCATCTGGCGCAGCTGCTTGTCGGTGTAGAACGGGTCGCCGCCGACTTCCTGATCATCGCGCTTGATGACGAAGAAGCCGTAGATCAGCGCGCACAGCACGATGCCGGAGATGACCCAGAAGGTCACGCGGGATCCCATGTCGTTGTTCGGCAGAATCTGAGCCATCTTGTCGTGGAAGGCACCCAGAGGGGTCGAGAAGATGACCTGACCCACTTGGGAAGCGATCTGGAAGCCCACCATGTACAGCGTGGCAGAGAGCTTGGTGTCGAAGTGCAGAGTGAAGTAGCGGAATGCCGGCAGGCAGAACAGCGGCACTTCGATGGAGTGGAACAGCTTGACGATGGAGACGGTGATCGGGTCGTGGAACACGCCGCACAAGCCGATGCGCAGGAACATCACGGTAGCGCCGAGCAGCAGAGCGTTGCGCACGCCGATCTTCTTCATGATGATCGGGACCACGCCCATCATTGCGGACTCAAGGAAGACCTGGAAACCGTTCAGGGTGCCGTAGGTGGCGTTGCCGATTTCTTCAGTGGGGAAGAGGTTGGCGTAGTAGGTCGGGAACATCTGCTGATCGAACACGGTGTAGAAGGTGTTGGTCAGCAGCATGAAGACGATGAGCACCCACAGGGTCGGCATCTTGAGAACGGCGACCATTTCCTTGAGGGACGGGTTGGTGGGGGCTGCGTTCGGGTCGGTTTCCTTCTTGAGCTCTTCCTTCTGCTCGGCCGGGACCCAGAAGGCGTACACGAGGAGCATGCCAAGGCCGAATGCGGAGCCGACCCAGAAGTTGATCAGCGGGTTGATGTTGAACAGGAAGCCGGCGCACAGCGCCACGATGGCGTAACCGAAGGAGCCCCAAGCACGGGACTGGCCATATTCGAAACCGAATTTACGGGAGTAGCGTTCGGTGACGGCCTCGAACAGGGAGCAGCCGGACATGAAGCCGGCAGACAGAACGATGGAGCCGATGAGTGCGCCGATCCAGCGGGTGGTGCCACCGGCGAGGATCATCGGGGCGTAAACGAATTGGACGAATGGGCCAACGCAGGCGGCGATTACCGAGACTACGATGACGAGCTTGCGCTTGATGCCGAGCTGATCCTGAATCACGCCGTACACAAACATGATGACCAGGGTGGCCAGCGAGTTGATGGAGTAGATGGTGCCGACTTCAGCATTGGTCAATCCAACGCCTGAGATGAGCCAGCGCTGGAAGAAGGACCACCAGATGCCCCAGGAGCAGAAGAACATGAAGATGCCGAAAGAGCTCTGCAGATAGGAAGGATTCTTCCATGCAGATTTGGTTGCACTTGCCATAATCATCCTTTGATTACTACTTGGTTGGTTATTGGTTATGTAACGCTTCTGCTCGGGCGGCCGTGCCTTTGTAGAAGTTGTTGCGTAGTAATTATTATGCGACGTCAATCGATTTATGTCAATCGATTGACGTAAATCGGCGTGTCGTATCCGTTCGACACGCAAAAGGCCTCCGTGCTGAACGGAGGCCTTGAGAAATCGTGTGGGACTCGGTTACTTCACCGAGGCCTTTTCGATCAGCGTGCAGTGGATCTTCGCCGGAATCGGCGCGTCGATCGGCGGCAGGGGAGCGGTGGTCGCTGGCCATGAGACGTCGTCCATCGAGCGTCCTTCGATAATCGACACCAGCTTGGCCACGGCCCAGTAGCCCATCTCGAAATGCGGCAGTTCCACAGTGGTGAGCATCGGTTCCAGCGTTTCGGCGAACACGCGATGGTTGTCCACGCCGACCACGGAGATGTCCTTGCCGACCGTGAGTCCTCGGCGTGCGGCGCATTCGTACACATACCAGGCGCGGGCATCGTTGAAGCAGAAGAATCCGTCCGGATGCTCGGCATCGAACAAATCGCTGACTGCGGTCAGTGCCGGCCCGTTGTTGAGCACATTGACGACCAGATGATCGTCATAGTCGAGGCCGGCGTCCCTGAGCGCCGCCTGATAGCCTTCCAAACGATCGTCCTGCGCAATCAGCGGCTCCAAGCAACCCACATAGGCGATACGTGCGCATCCGGCCTTAACCAATCTGGTGGTGGCGTCGTAGCCGATTTGGAACTCGTCCGGTTCCACGCTCGGGATTTTGCCAAGCGAGTCGGTGGCATCCACCAACACCAGTGGCGTCTTGGCCAGCGAGGAAGGCACATGGGTGATGCGGTTCGACATCTTGGCGTACAGAAAGCCGTCGGTGCCGTATCGCTTGAGTGCGGCGATTTCCTCGCTCTCGCTGTTCTCGCCGTCGGTGCTCACGGTGATGAGCATATAGCCGAACTGGCTTGCGGCGGTCTGCGCGCCCAGAATCATACCGCCGGCGTACGGGGTGGTGGCCACCTCCTCACTGATGAAACCGAGGATGTGCGTCCTGCCTGTACGCAGCGAACTGGCCAGCGGATTCGACTGGTAGCCGAGCTTGGTGGCGATGGCGCGTACATTGTCCGCAATTTTGGACTTTACGCGCCCCTCGTCGCGTCCGTTGATCACCAGCGATACCGTAGAGACGGAAACCCCCGCCTTGTTCGCGATTTCCTTCATCGTAACCATGCGTCAAACGATACACCCTAATTGACGGACTGCCAAGAAAGTATCAGTTTTCTCCACCGACTCCGCCGAGGTTGCGCACCGCACCGATGAATAATGGTATGCCGTCCGGGGTGACGTACGAATACAGAAATGGGCGATCCACCGTGAACTCGACGTTGTCCACCGGCGCGCTAACGGAGTCTGCGCCGACCTTGGTGAAGGACATGGCCTTGGCGCCGGCTTCGTTCACCTCGATGCGCGTGCCTTGCAGAATCGAGCCGATATACAGGTTCTCGCCGTGCGAACCGGTGTCGATCATCTTGGTGAAGTCGGCGTCGCCTGCACTGAACGCATCGGTCACCCCCAGTTTTTCGAATGCCTTGATGGTGGCTTCCGAGTCGAACATGCTGTCGATGGTGAATCGCGGTAGCGTGACGTTCACCATGACCGAGTTGACGGAGACGCCCCATCCGGGCATACTGTCCGCGGCGCAACCCATTGCGCCCTCGCCAAGGGAAGCCGTCGAGCATGTACCGAACGCCCAACTGAGCTTCTCGGCATCGCCGGCCAACTCGTCGAAATGCCCTTCGGCCGGCAGCACGATGGCCAGATTGCCGCCGTTGTCGAACGGAATCTCCACCCGCTGCCAAGTGTTGTACTCATCATGTCCGTAAGCCATTTGGCTGAAGGTCCGGTGCATCATCGGCACCTGAGCATCTCCGGCTTCGCCGTGGAAGGTGCCGTTGCCGGTGGACTGCTCTTCGAACGGATCCTTCCAACGGCCATCCGCATAGACGGTGTTGATGATGGACAGGACTTCACGGTCACGCAGCGTGATCTTCGGCTTGAGCGAACCATTCGTATGCTTGGCGATCCAATCGGACATCTTTGCGGCGGCCTGATCGTCGAACGGTAACGTGGTGACTTCGGCCTCGAACATCTTCTTGACGGTGGATTGGTAATCGCTGGCAAGAGAGTAGTCGTCATCAATCCACAGCGAGTTCGCGGCGCTCATCTCGGATTTCGCCCCCGAATATTGCCCGTTGATCGAACTTAGCAGCGATTGGTAGTCGCTATCGGTCAGCGAACCGGAGCCCAGCAGTTCGTTCAGTTGCGAGCGGGTCGTGCCATTGGCGCCCTGCGCGGCGATGGCCAACGCCATCCACATCGAAGCAGGAGAGTAGTTCACATTGCCGGTGCCTCGGTCGCCGGCTTCCATCGCCAGGAATTCCGGTGCGGTGCGGTAGGCGAAGGTTGCGGTGCTGTTGACTACCGGCTGCGTGGCAGGCGTGGCCTTCGGCTTGAACATATTGCGAACCAATGCGCTGCCATCGCCGGCCGTCCACCATACGCCGCCGGCGACGGCAAGGACAAGCACTACTGTCACGATGGCGGCGATACAAGCGTTACGGCATTTGCGTTGTCCGCGCAACCGGTACTGTTCCATCAGTTGCTCGCTCATGGTTGGCCCCTTTGCTTGGATCGGCTCCCCCCTCCTTTCACGTAAACCCTGCTTGACAGGGC
>OBWL01001454.1_pt1 | contig 13745 bp, 10 predicted proteins | sample 1538061 | NCBI WGS metagenome assembly OBWL01 (sample SAMEA2580085, study PRJEB22360) | human gut metagenome | biome: human gut; feature: human-associated habitat; material: faeces | place: Denmark | collected 2008/2010
CTTAGTCAGCGGTCTGCAAAACCGTGTACGGCGGTTCGAATCCGCCAGGAACCTCGAAGAAGGCAAAATGCCGGATACAGAAATGTGTCCGGCATTTGTTATTTGTTGACACACAAACAATTAACTACTTCTGTATTTGTGTAACAAACTGTGCAGGTGTAGACCGATTATCAATTCTTACCTGTAAAAAGGGACCATTGTAGATTATGGTAACTATAAAAATATATCTAAGAACATACGGAAGCGACCCATCTACCGGAGTCGTTTGGTTATCTTTTTACGTTAATCGTGAAAAAGTAAACTTTTCAACGAAAGTCTCTGTTGATTTGAAAAACTGGAATGATAAGAAGAGGTGTGTAGGAGTAGGAGACAAACAGTGCAATGACAAAAAACTGATTATAGAAAACATATTAGCCAGAATAAACAATGTTTTTGTAAAATACCGACTTCGTGATCGCAAACTTACTCGCGATGCTTTTCTTAAAGCATATCATCGACCAACCGATTACAATACTTTTTTCGAGTTCATACGAGACTATCAAAAAAAAGAATCGTTTAAACTTGAATATTCAACTTTTAAGACGAACTTATCGGTTATCAAAAAGCTGCAAGAATATAATCCTAATCTCTATTTTGATGATATAACCAGGGAGTGGGTTGATGAGTATTTCTTTCATCTGATGACTGGACTTGGAAATAATCAAAATACCGCAAACAAAAACATGGCCACAATAAAGAAGTATGTTTTAGCTGCATACAATGCTGGATATATGGATGAGAATCCTTTTAAGAACTGGAAGATAAAGAAAGGAATTCCTGGTGGTGAGTATTTGCAAGAAGATGAGTTACAAACTTTGATGGGGTTATATATGGATGGAGAACTAGACTATAAACATCATAAAACATTAGAAATGTTTTTGTTTTTATGTTTTAGCTCTTTGCACATAGGGGATGCAAAGAAATTGATTCTTGAGCAGTTTACAGATGATACATTGACTTATTTCCGAATGAAGCTAAAGAAAAGAAAACCATTTCCTATTCAAGTACCTATATCGGATCCACTTCGTACATTGCTGAAAAATATTGTTGGTACCAGAAAAAAGGGTATTGTTTTTGAGAAACTGCCAGCTGATCAAACGATGAATAGATTCCTGAAAGAAATAGCTGCTATTGCTGGAATAGAGAAGAACATTACACATAAAGTTGGTAGACATACTTTTGCAACTATTTTTTTGCGTAAGACTAAAGATATAGCTTCCTTGAAAGAGATACTAGGACATTCTGATTTAAAAGAGACTTTAGTGTATGCCCATGTTTTAAACGAGAGTAAGCAAGAGGGAATGCAGTGTTTCAACTGTTTTGCATTTTAAATTGTACATTTGTACAATGTATTTCTATTAGTCTGAAAACCAGTAAATAACGAGCGTACAGTCTTTGTACACTTTGGTACAAAACACTGCATGCTCGTACAAACTTTCTTATGGTCGTATAACAACTGCAGGAGAGTAGCCGAATTCAATTGCAGCGTCGAAGCAGGGGCAGGATTTAATCCATTCCTTTGACTCTACGATGCCATTGTCATTCAGATCTGGAGAAGTATCTCTGTGACCTAGTACTTCTGTGATCTTGAATTGACTTTTGAGTCGGGAGACCAACTCGATTAGTGCAATTTTTTGTGCAGGAGTACGTGTGTCTGCTGGGTTACCGTTGGCGTCTAAACCACCTACATAGCAAATTCCTACGCTATGTTTATTGTATGATATACCAGAGGTGCCTTTAGTATTACAATGGGCACCTTCCATTGATAGAGGTCTTCCTTCTTCGATGGTACCATCTAAGTCAATGACATAGTGATAACCAATCATAGAAAAGTTTCGATCTCTATGCATTCGATCAATGTCTTTTGCTTTGAAAGCTTGTCCAGCACGTGTAGCCGAACAGTGGATGATGATTGAATCAATATTGTTCATGTCTTTAATAAAAGTGATTGAAACTGAATTATTCTACCGATAAAGCTTCATTAACCGCTACCTGAACAAAAGCGACGAACCCCGTACTCACATATTTTTTAATACTTTCCGCCTGTTCGGGAGATACTTCTACTTCACCGTTCTTGTAGATTTGTTGAGCTAGTTCCAACTCACCCAAATCGGCGGTTTTCTGATAGATCGTATTGCCTAACATTTTTGCAATATCAACGGTACTGTTATTCCCTTCGATGTCTTTTACTTGAATTTCTCTAAAGTCTATTTTCATAATTATGTGATTTAAATATTATTACCAAGTTGCACTCCATAAAATTCCATTTTTAAATTGTAATACTTTAGTTCGTGTACTCCCATTATGCCATACCTGGGCGATTTCAATATATTCATCAATCCCTCTTTTGCCATCAACTACAATACCGCCTTCGGTAGCAAGTGCTATATTATCTCGTCCTCCGGCTACACTAATAGATACACCCCTATTTATATCATAAGGTCTTGAACGGTGATCGTAGAATCTTCCTAAATAATCGACTCCCATTGTACTAAACGGGCCTACAATAACTTGCCTATTTTTACTATTAAAACCAATCATATCATCGTAAAGAAACATCTCCTTTTTATCTATAGTTGGTATACTGGTAGAACCTGTCCCTATACTATTAGCAGAAATCTTAAAGCCTCCAATAGTGCCATCAACAGCTTCTATTCGTTTTACAACGAGTTTGTTTACATCGATAAAATCAGCGACGATCTTTCCATCACTGATAAACGTCTTCCCCCCAACCAATATCGCACCTGTTTTAGGAAGTGATAATTTCCCGTCTGCTGTTAGTTCAAGCCCGGTTACATTGTGCTTAATCGAACCGCCTGTCATTAACCAACCTTGCGTTTTGGCTTGATTACCGATAAACAGACCAGACGTACCGAGTATATCGATCGTTGCATTTTGAGCTACTAATAAATGCGTAGCGACATTTATAAATTCGTTAAACAAAGTCCATTTCGTTACATCGAAAGAACTCCCAGAAGTATGATCCGTCCGGCATGAATAAGTATTTCCGTTATAGATAACCGTATCCCGATACTGCGTATTATTGACGTAGTTAGTATTTGCTTTCCACTCACCGCGCGGACGGATTAGAGCACCGGGAAGCCCGGTTGCACCCGTATCTCCCTTGTCGCCTTTATCTCCTTTGTCGCCCTTGACTTTCGTCCAGGTATAAGCGGAAAACGTATTGCTGTCTGCCGCCGTGAAGTCGGTGTATTGGCCGATGTAAGCACCAGGAGTCTCGCCGCCATTTGCCGTAAAGGTCGTACCGTTGTCACTATACTTGATGTGCAGATAACTTGTTCTACCATCCGCTCCGGTTGGTCCCGCGATACCTTGATCTCCCTTGATGCCCTGCGAACCTTTCAACTGTACCCATTTATACGATGTGTTAGCAGTCGGAGCGGCCGCACTTGTTGTAACTGCTGTACCAATGTAGGTATTAGGGGTATCACTCATAGGATTGCCGTTCGCATTAGCGGAGTACTTCACATGAAAATACTGCGATGTACCGGGAATACCTTGCGATCCAGTCGGCCCCGTTTCGCCTTTGTCACCTTTAGCCCCAGTTGCACCCGTATCACCCTTGTCGCCTTTATCTCCTTTGTCACCCTTCACTTTCGTCCAAGTATAAGCGGAAAACGTATTGCTGTCTGCCGCCGTGAAGTCGGTGTATTGGCCGATGTAAGCACCAGGAGTCTCGCCGCCATTTGCCGTAAAGGTCGTACCGTTGTCACTATACTTGATGTGCAGATAACTTGTTCTACCATCCGCTCCGGTTGGTCCCGCGATACCTTGATCTCCCTTGATGCCCTGCGAACCTTTCAACTGTACCCATTTATACGATGTGTTAGCAGTCGGAGCGGCCGCACTTGTTGTAACTGCTGTACCAATGTAGGTATTAGGGGTATCACTCATAGGATTGCCGTTCGCATTAGCGGAGTACTTCACATGAAAATACTGCGATGTACCGGGAATACCTTGCGATCCGGTCGGTCCCGTTTCACCTTTGTCACCTTTAGCCCCAGTTGCCCCATCTATTGCACCAATGCGAACTGTAGTCCACGAAACGGGAGACGTAGCCGGAGGGATAACAATACCCGTGCGCATCCACAAATATTCGTTTGTACCACAGGCGGGCGGAGTTTTACTCCACCCACTTGTAGGCGCAACCGTGCCAGATGTAGACTTTGCGAACTCCTGCGCGGGATATTGCCCGTCCTTCGTTACGCTAATCGTTATTTGTCCTCTTGCTACTATCATACTATTATTTTAGTGATAATTCAACTACAAACGTCGCTTTTACATCGACTTCGGCAGCAGTGACGGTAATGGTTTTTCCAGTCTTTACACCGGAAGTTCCCCAAGCCGTATCTTGTGTACCATCCTTATTGTACTTCTTCCAAGAAAATACAAATTTGGTATCAGCAGCACTATCGGTGAATGCTTCCCCATTTTGCCATACCTTGGCATTGATAGTCGTACTTCCTTGGCCATTTACTAACTTATCCCCCGTTGTGGAAGATACTTCCACTATATACGGATCGGAAAGATCGGAGAACGAAATAATATCGCTCACTGTTGTGTTGTAGGTTCCGGATGCTGTATCGGTATCCTTGATTGCACATTTGAAAGATTCGAAATTAAGTACGGCACTGGCAGGAATAGATATTTCATTTGTCGTTGTCCCCGTGATGCCATAAGAATTTGAAGCCGCCAAAGATTCCCATGTGCCGTCCGATTTCAATTTGTGCCACTGATAAGCAACCTTATCGGCGTCAATACTACTACCACGCCACATATCACAATGGGCTGTCAATGATTCGGATTGACCATTCTTAAAAACATTTCCTTTAGGGGCATACGCTATAGCAATGATAAGTTGACCGGCATTTTCTGTTTTGGTATAGTTGATGACAGATTTTACAGGAGTTTCCAAACCTGTGCCTGGATCAACATAAATACCGGAACATTCAACCTTCATCTGCGATACAGATGTCATATTGTTCTTAAGCGTCAACGCATACGGCGCAGTAGCGGCAACAGTACCACCGAATGCAGTGATTGCACCTCCATTCACTGTATAGGTAGGAGCAGCTTTTAAACGACTGATTACGTTTGTTGTCGTTCCGGATACATACATTTCAGGGGTAATGACAAGGAAAGGAGAAGCCGTATAGTTCGGTACATAGGTGCTGTTTTCCTTGTTAAAGATTTGCGTCAAAGGCTGATTAGAGCCTAGATACATGTTCATTGACTTCGCATCGTTCAAGTCGACGATGGTAATTTGTCCTCTTGCAATTGGCATAATTCTAGTTAATTAAGTTGTTAATACTATTATCTAAATAAGAAACGCCTACAAAGGGTAGTTGAAAATTGTCACATTTAAAACTTTATTATTCAAGATGTAGAGCGTTCTATTATTATTACTACATTTGTTTCGTCACATTTAAAATTTCAATTATTATGTCAGCATTTTCTAATATTGCATCAAATATATTCATGCCCATCGATGATGCTTTCGGTATATACAATAGAGAAATCGTTCATGAACTATTAGTTAACATCCAGAATGACTTTGCATTGTCATTGGAGAAATCAGTAGATATGTCAACTCTATGTATGATAGAATATCGTCCAGGAGACCCTCAATGCAATAAAATTCCTAACGGACACTTGATATTTTTAAGTACGCAAGGCGATGAATGGTGGAGATGGGCATATCAATTCTCACATGAATATTGTCATAGCCTAATCAACGGAGCGTCTACAGGAGAAATATCAGGTTTAATCTGGTTTGAGGAAACTATGTGCCATCTAGCTTCGATTTACCAATTAAAAAACTTGATTGAATTTTGTAGTATGTCTCCCGACTATCTTCTAAACAGTTACAAGGAGGTTGCTTGTCACTGCCTAATGGCGAATTTCGGACAGCCTCAATATAACTGTCGGGAATATCTATTATCAGTGGCGGACCAACTTGCAGAACCCGACTACCATCGGGAAATTTACTCAAATCTATCTGCGACAATGTCATCTTTGTTTTTGGAGAACAAACATCTTTGGAAGATAATTCTTCATTTTGGTGATATGCGCAAGTGGAACTCTCTCCATGAACTGTTTGAGCATCTACAGTCAAAGGCGAGTCAGGATTACGCACACACTTTGCAAAAGCTATACAATCTTTTATTTTCATAATTTAGAAGTTTTACAAATTCACAATACAATTAAATGTAGCACGTCCCCAAACATCATCCGGGGTAAGTGTCAACACATGCCCGTGCCCGACATGCGCCTCATTAAATATCTTATCGGTATCATCGTTATTACTTTCTTTCTCCCACGAGAACCGGGAATCCGGAACACTATCTGTAATATCAGTATCTCCCTTTATCACATAAGCGGTTAATGTAGTAGACACAGAGCCGTTCTGAAAAATATTCCCATTGCTACTCATTATATTAACTACTACCGCATCTTTACCCGCCGCCGACTTTTCAAGCCAGTCTGTAGCACCTTCCTCCGGTTCTTGCGTTGTAGGCTTATCTGAAATACATAACCATGACGATCCGTTGTGAGTTACTTCGTCATAGTAATAATAAGCTCCGGCTTTCCACTCTCCCTTAAAACAGGGGACGCGGCTTTCTGTTACTCCATCATCGGAAATCTGTTTGATAACTCCGGTCATATATACATTACGGAGATAGGCTGAATGTCCGGTCATATCAATATCAAACAGTTTTAAGTTAGACAGGTCGCCCAACTGCATAGCGATCATTTCCTTAGTAATCTCCCAATTATTAACACCTGTCAGATAGCGGACATAGCTTTGCGTCGAATAACTCGATCTTTGTCGCTCTTCGTTCGTGAAGTTTCCATACGCGACGAAGTGCATGGTCTTTTGTGGTGGAAGTATAGTTCCGCTACGAAGTATGTATTTAAAAGTCTTTTCATCAATTTTTTCAGAAATTCGGAAATAAGAGGTATGAAAACCAGTGACCGAATCATTGAATATTCCTTTGCAGATGTCATCAATCTCTATTTCTGCAAGTTCTCCGGGCTCTAATTTCAAATAGATAATTCTCTCCAGTGGATCTACTTCCTCTATGATGCCCCCGCCAGGTGCATTCCAAGTTTCTCCACTAACTACCGAGATACGATTATATCTAAATTCATCTGATTCCAAGAATCCGCGTATGTGTACAGAGTTAAACTCTGCATCTCCGATAGCCGATATTAACCATCCCAACATTTTGCAGGCATAGTCTGAAGAAGAAATATCTCCTGAAGTAGAAATGTTTCCAGTGAAAGAGGCGGTATTGGCAAGAAGTTCATTTAGCACCTTTATATTATCAGCTTTTACTCCTTTCTCAACTTCAAGTCCTCCTAGCAACTGCAATAAGAAGAGGGTGCTGTCTGGTTGCTTACGACGCAAAAAAGTATCTCCTTCAGCAAAATCTTTCAGTTTTTCATTTAGGAAAGATAGTACTGTTGCGACATGTTGGTTGGAGACACTGTTCTTCAAAATAGCTTTGTCAATGTAGTCTATCAGTTGATCTATGAGATCCTGTTGTGTTGACATATCAATTGAATTGTTTAGTGAATTGTTCGGTATGTATTCGCGGTGATCCTAAATCATCATCAGTGAATGAACCGGTATAACGCTGTTCTGAATCCGCAAAACGTAGAGATAACTTTATACTCTCCGGAACGGTTGCACGGGATGCTCTGGTAAGATTTTCCGCTGTTATATTTACTCTGATATTTCGTCCATCCAGTCCAAGGAGTTTTATGTCGTCAGAAGATAACAGATCAATCAAATGTATCAGTTCGTCATTTGTGCGATATCCGGATTCTACAGTCATAGATTCGCGTCCGGATAACCTTTCCCAGGATTCAACATAATCATCTATGACTTCATCATACTTATTGAATGCATTTTCTTTTTCTGCTTCACGCTTAATACTTCCAATGCCGGTAATTTCGATCAGCTCATAAGAACCGTATGAATTAAGAAATTGTAAGAGATACCTTTCTCTACTTATTGTTCCGGGAGTAATTACGATCGTGCAGGATTTAGTTTCTCCTACATAGATATCAAATATGGAGGCAAGAATATGGTGAGTATCGAAAAGTTGCTTCCGAAGACGATATAAGTTGAGTGCAACCGGTTGTCCGGCTACTCCGACTAGGGCGGTCTCCATTCCGTTTGCAATTACTCTTAGTATACCACCATCAGGATAGATGAAGGAGAGCGGAAGTAGTTCCGTTTCCCGGATTGTAATAAGTCTTTCGGAAGTACGGGTTGTTTGGAAGAAATTACCGTCCGGATTCATCAATTTCCAGATAAACACATTCTTATTTTCATCATTGAGATGACGTAACATTCTTTTGCTTACTCCGCCAATAAATACTTTCAGTGAGATCGTTAGATTATTTTTTTCACTATTGGAAACATTGATAGTAACATTACGAGAACAACCTTCTGCCTGTAGCAGAACTTCTTCCGATTCATTATATAATTGGGCCGGTTGTACTATATCAGCAAGTATGTCCTGAATAAAAACAAAGAAGTTGCCTTCTCCGCTGCCGGTGAATATTGTTTGTTCTCCTACTAAAATGGTATAAGTTGCCAGAGAACTGCTGTTGATCGACAACTTGATTGGATTGCCGGTCAATGCCATATTGGCGGGCGATATGTTTGCAGTCAGACTCATTTTACTAGATAATTAGGTGAGATAATTTGTTCTTGTACCAGATAATTACAGGTACAATAGTCATGCAGGAATTCTTCTCTATCAGCGGTGGGGTGAGAGAGAAAAAGAAAGAGGTCATCAAACGTAATAGATGCATTTTTCATATATTTCTGATAAGTGATGAGCATCTTTTCAATATCATTTGATTGAATAGTTGATATTACTGTTTCTGATGTATTCATATTGCAAAATTGTATGTTATATTGCGGGATATAAAGGACATTTTATAATAACTCTGCACGCACTGATTGGTCATATTGCAGGTCATAATGTACTCCTCCTCTCGAATTACTAATCTCATAATGGAGGTGTCCATCAGGCGTTGTACCGAGGTAATACCTAATCCGGTAATATAGATCGAAACTATAATTGACTTTCCTTATAAAATACTCCTTTTTATTATTGTAATCTTCTTCAGTAGGTACTGAAAGAGGGACTTTAATATCCACTGTATCAGTAGAAACATTCTTATATTGTAGGTCATATAAGCTATTCCCATCTCTATTCGCTTCGTCTCTCCAGGCATCTTTTTGTGGTTTTACGGTAGCTTCTACGACTGAATTCTTGTTATCAAATAACGCCCACTTATATTTTTGATCGACGATGGGGACGGTTTGTTCTTCTTCCAGATTATATGGTTTGAGTAATTTGGTTGTACGCAATTTGACTGTTGCCGGGAATGAAGAACTTTTGGGTAACGTATAACGTATGGTATCAGGCAACATTCGTTGACCATCAAGTAAAATAGGAGAGGAGAAATCTGGATTCATACATTGTTGAGCCGATAGATGCATATCCGTTTCTATGAGATGATTGGCGTGGCGAAGAATAGCGTCATATTCCTTCCAGAAATGATTGAACAGTCCATATTTGCCAACAAATAAAAGAGAAATTTCGCAGGCTTTTCCATTTTGTTTGTTTAATACCGGTTCTCCGAAAATATCCAGACAAATTTGTGAACCATAAGTAACTCGATCTCTTGTATCGAAGAAAGAAAAGCAAAATGCCAAAGGGGTTTGGTAGTTTAAGTTTTCTGATAATTCAACATCGGAACTAGAAATTGTGGTGTATCGATGTACTTTACCGAAGAGATAGTAAGGAACTCGTATATATTTATATACGTCTCCTTTAAAACGTTCCGTTGCGGAAGGCAAAAATTCATCAATAGAGGTAATCTCTTTATATGCCATATCAGCTCCACGATCCCAGGGGAAGAAATCCGTTGACACTAATTCTGAACGTCCGGTTATGTTATCTGTTTTATAATATAATCCGCTCTCTGTAGAATAGGTTAGGTATCCATTTGCTTTAGTCGTGACAATATAGTGATATGGCTTTAAGAATTTATCCAGTGAATCAGCGGCAGGAGCTGCCGTCCATTTTGGATCTTCCCCCCGTACGTTTGTTGCAGCTGATAATTTTAATTGCTGTGGGGCTTCAAAATTGATAGTTGGTTTGGACGCTTTTTGTAGCGTCCAATCAGAAGTAGTTTTGGAATTAAGGATATCACGAATGAATTTAAGTCTGACCTTACGGGTATTTCCATCTACAAAGTAAAGTAATCCAAAACGGCACCATAAGGCTTGCATGAATTCATTGATTGTGCAGTCAGGCATGAGATCAGCATATTTTAGTTCTCCTTTTACACAGCAATCGGCTGCATTATTAAGAACAACCAATTGACCGAGCTGGTGGTGGTTAGTAAATGGGTTCTCCGTGACAGTATATCCGTAGGTTGAGAATATAGCTTCTAATATATAGCTGACTTTTATAAATGGAACTATTCCATATCCTTCAGGAAGCGATACTTCCACGGGTTCTCCATTGATGAAAAAAGTTTCCGTCCGTGCTTTCCACCAATATCCATCACGATAATTATTTATATATTCTGCATAATCCGTAACTGTATCATTATCTTTCTTACGATTGCAAGATACAGCCACAGGAAACAGACAGAAAGGAGAATCATTCTTTTGACTATTCTCTATAATATAAGGTATTAATTCTGATACTCCTCCAAGGCGAAGAACAGGAAGGTTGATGGACTGCAAAGAAACATCTTCCCATATACTATATAATTCAGATTCTCCAAAGCCTACATTAAAAGTTATTCCGTCATTCTCTGAAGCTTTTGTCGTATTCATTTTACCCACTCGATGGTAAACTCCGTCACTGATGGTCACGCGTTCATCAGCAATAGGGGCGCTGTCAATATCAGTTCTGTTAATGTAATTGTTGAGACGTAGATTATTTCTGGTACCAGGTATGGTAGCGGCAATAGATTGTGATCCCCGTTCGTTGTAGATAGGAGAGCTGTCTTCTATTTCTGTACTGAAGTCTTTCGGCAGATCAAAAGTACCGGATGTATTTGATATTCTTAGTGCCATAATAATTCTTATTTGGTTGATCGGGTAAATGGTTTCTTGGATTTTTCATCTAGTTCTTCAGCATTTCGTATATCTCGTAGGGATACGTATGCTTTTAGATTTTTGAGGGTATTAATCAGCATTCCGATTTCTTTTATGAGTTTATCTAGTTCGGTTGCTGATGTATCAGTTTCATGGATTTCCTGGTTATTTCGGACAGGAGTATCTATTGCTGCGTAATTACCCGAAGCTCGTTGGGGCACATGACCTTTACGGGCATCTTCAATCGCATTTAGTACCAAAGGATAATTTATATGTTTTTGTAACCGGGATAAGTCCTCGGCGTTAATGATTAATTCTGCACCATTCTCTGAAACTAGAGAAGTGTGTCGGACGATTCCGGTTTGTGCAGCCCCAATATAAGGTATGTCCTGATAGTTCTTGCCGTCATCTTTCCCGATGACATCATACCGGCCGGATGCCCATTGGGATACGCTGACGGTTGCTCGTTTGGGAGCGTCGGTCGAAGACGTGTCGGAGTCGGAAGATCCGGACGAGTGTTTGCCGCTAACCATTCCTTTCAGAGCACTTTTTGCAGTTGCAATTGCAGCCATTATGATTCCCCCAAGGATGGCTCCTGTTCCAATGCCTAAGAAACCTTTACTTCCTATTTCATTGGCTGTTGCTTTTGCAACATTTTCAGTTCCTACTGCTGTTAGTTCAATTATTTTTGCATTTATCATTTGGGCAAGAACATCGAATATAATATCGATCATGACATCTGCGAAACCTTGCATTGCATTTTCTTGTCCTGCGATGATGTTGCCTAACGCAGAGCCAAGTTCAGAACCATATTGTTGAAATGTGCGTAGTCGTTCCTTATATTGTTGTCGTTCTTTTTGGGTTTGTGCTGCCGTCTTTTTTTGTTCAGCATCTTTTGCTTTGGCATGGGCGGCCTGTTCTTCCTTCATGCATTTTATTTTGAAATCAAGAAGTTGTTTCTCAACTTGTTTTCGTTGTTCGGCGTTTAAACCGGCAATGGAAAGCATTCGTTCAAGATGCATGATGGTAAGTTGTTCCATAGCATCATTATAGGCTGTTTCGGAGCTTAGATTCTCATCTTTGCCGGAGGCATACAGTTCTTTTAAATCCTGTTGTTGCTTTTCATATTGAGTTGTCTCTTGATTAATTAATTCATTAATAAGCTCCTGATTGTGTTCTTTTTGTTGTTTAATTTTCAGGTCATTGATTTGATTTTGGATATTAATGCCTTCTTTTGACTTCTCACCGACAATTTTCAAAGAACGCTCCAAGTATTCCATTTGGAGACATTCCATTTCTTCGCTCAACTGCTTTTCTGTTTGGAGAGTGTCATCCCCCCCTTCCAGATACATTTCTTTCAGGAAGGCTTGTTTTTGGTTATATAGTTTTTTTTCTTTCTCAAGCCTCTTTTTTATTTTTTCTTCATCACTATCACCATTGCCATCACCATTACCATCATTATCATTGTTACTGTTTTGATATTTAGAATTCACTTTGGCAATTTCCTCTGTATATCCTCGCATCATATCCTCATACAGTTTGACATTCTCATCCAACTGGCTTTTCTTGGAAGCCCAAGCACGATATGCTGTGGGAGAAACTCCATTAGAGGCTGCTATTTCCTCCAAAGATTTGTTTGAATTTATGGGATCATTAATATCCCATTCAATACTCTTAAATTTCATGGCTTCTGAACTACTTTGCTTACTGAACCATTCTGTACGTTCGTTTAGAGCTTCTTGTAATTTAGCGTTTGCAGCTTGTTGTTTAGCTGTGATAAGTAATTTTTCTACATATCCATCCAGAGCACCGGTATTGTTATTGATTAACTCTCCTTCTTTAGTTAATGAGGCATGGTAATCGGGTACTATTTTTTGAATTTCTTCTAATGCCCATTGTCTTTCACCATAGCTTTTTTTTGAATCAAAAAGAATTTCCTTTAAAGATTTAAGATGATTTGTTTCTTCGGATGTGTTTTTAGATGCCTCTAGACTAATCTTATTAGCGGCTTCTTGTGCAGTGGAGAGGGTTTTACGGGCTGTAACGACATGGTATATCCCAACTGCCAAACCAGCTAATAAAGCTATAGTACCAGCTAGAGGATTTAATCCGATTGTTTTCCATAATGATTTCATCGCAGTATTCAAGGCTACGGTGTTACCAGTTAGGAGTGCTTTTACTGCTATTCCTGCTTTTTCTATTGCGATTGACGCTAATAAACGTGTTTCCCACAATTTATCAGCTAAAATGCTTGCAATTTTAGCATCTTTCAATTTTGTTTCCCATATGGTTATCGCTTTTATGGTTAACAGGTACGCTCCTATTGTTGTAGTTAGAGTGATAATGATACCCGAATGTTTGACCATGAACCCAATCAGGTCTATAATTTTTCTGGTCCAGTTTACTGTACCGTTTATTACGCTGATGATTGAAGGATTAAGTTTTTCCATCAGCTCCATTCCCATCTCATTCATTTTGTTTTTGGCTTGAGCGAGTTTGGCGGCTGCCGTATCTTGTTTTGGGGGCGGTTTGTCTGACGAAGTTG
>OBWL01001462.1_pt1 | contig 13686 bp, 8 predicted proteins | sample 1538061 | NCBI WGS metagenome assembly OBWL01 (sample SAMEA2580085, study PRJEB22360) | human gut metagenome | biome: human gut; feature: human-associated habitat; material: faeces | place: Denmark | collected 2008/2010
TCTAAGAGACTTCCCAACCGCTTGATTAAGAAGTCTTTTAGAGCATACAACACCGGCAGCTTGCTTGAACACCTTATACTGTTTGACAGCCACATGGGTGGGCTGTTCTTCCTCCAGCACTTCAAAGAGCATATCCAGCGGGCTGCGGTACTGTTCGTCCTCCTCCCGCACCTGGGCGTACTCCATCATCAGCATCATCGTCTCGAAGTTTTGCTCCCCCGGGGGCGCTTCGCTCATGAGATATAGCATCAGGGCGGAGTCCAAAGCGATCTCGGCTTATAGTGATAGGTAATCCTTTGAAGTAATCGCCGGATTTTCCCCCACTCCACACCGGACATGCGACTTTCACCGCATCCGGCGTTCCATCGATTGTGTTATCAGGCATTTAATCAATCACCAATAGAAAGTTGTTCAGATTGCCGCCAGTTTTGCGGCGGCGCGCAGGCTGTTGATTTTGGTCAGTTGTTTTCTTGTTACAGTCAGTTTCTTACAGATACTCTTGAGAGCGGCAGCGTCCTGGTCGGTCAGCAAGGGCAGATACCGCCTGTGGAGCAGCACCAGATTGCTGTATCGCTCCTGGCCGCCTTGCTCCTTTAGAGCCTTCTTGTGACACACGATGCTGTCCGGCTGCAAGAACCATTCGCCGCTGACAGCGCACTTGCCCTTCTGGGCAGACAGCAGGGAGAGCCTGCAATCGGCATATTCCAGGCTGTGGCCCTTCGGCGGATGTTCCCGCAGATACGCAAACAGGGTCGTATCCATCTCCAGATTATCGTGTATCTTTTTCCGCCCCGCCGGAGAGAAGCAGCAGACTGCGGCGCTGATTCCGATTGCGGTTTTATACTTGATGAACGCAATGGGGTAGATTGGCCGGTTGATACCAGACACATACCGCACCATTTGAGAAGCGCCGAAACGCTCCTTTTCGCTGTCCGTCATGGCACCGCCCTCCCGGACGAGCTGAGAGCCGGTCTCCGTATTCAGACGGTTGGTCAGCACTGTCATGACTCTGCGGTGGATTTTCCGGCAGTCCAGACTGATGCAGGTAGCAATCCTGTAGTAGTTCTGGATGCCCAACACCATTTCGTCAAACAGGCCGATCTCCTCTGACTGCGTTCGCCCTTGGGCTGGTTTTGCGATGCACTTTGCCTGCTCCACGAGCTTGCTTTCTTCCAACTGTAGCTTTTTGTCACAGATATGGGACTTCACGACATACTTTCCGCCCTTGTGGTACACCATGATTTTGAAGCCGAGGAACTCGGAGTATCGCTTTCGCACATTGACAATGCGTGTTTTCTCTGGGGAGACCTCCAGCTTCAACCGTTCGGTAATCCACCTTGTGACAGCTTCCATAGTCTTCTCCGCGTCCTCTCGGTTCCGGCAGAAGATACGGAAGTCATCCGCATAGCGCACAATGAACATTTCTTTGAGATTGGAGTTCCGCATTTTCTGGTAGCCCTTGCTCTTGTCAAAGACCTCGGAGGTGCGGATGGTGCGCCATGTACCGTAGCGGTTTGCCACGGGGTGTTCCGTCCATTGGCTGTCGATCCAGTGATCCAGCTCATTGAGCACCACATTGGCCAGCAGCGGAGAAATGATCCCGCCCTGGGGCGTTCCCTTTGCCGGGTAGACCGTGCTGCCGTCCGGCATACGGATAGGAGCCTTCAGGATACGCTTGAGGACAAACAGAAGCTGTTTGTCCTGGATGCCCATAGTCCAGAGCTGCTTAATCAGTTTGCTGTGGTTCACATTGTCAAAGAACCCTTTGATGTCGAACTCCAAAACATAGTGCAAATGCGCCCGTTGCAGCAGGGAGTAAGTACGGGAAATTGCGTGCTCCACTGACCGATTCGGGCGGAACCCATAGCTGTTGTTGCTAAACTTTGCCTCACAGATGGGTTCCAGGATTTGTTTGATGCATTGCTGCACCAATCTGTCCCAGATACAGGGGATACCCAGCGGCCTGGTTTTTCCGTTTGGCTTTGGGATGTCCTTCCGGCGCACTGGTTTGGGACGGTAGCCGTGTTCGCTGCCTGTGACAATTTTTCTGACCTTACCGATGACCTCAGCCGGTGGAAGCCGTCCAATGTCACCGATATTCTGCTTGTCTGTTCCTGCTGTGTAGCTGCCTGTGTTGGTCTTGATATTTCTGTAGGCCAGCATGATGTTGTCCGGGCTTAATACCAGTTTCATCAGGCCGGTGAATGTTTCACCGGCTTTGCTTTTGGCGTACAGCTCGTCAAATGTCCGCTGCATCCCGTAATACTCGGCGTGCCGCTGGGCGTCCATACACAGAACTTTTTTCCTTTCTTTTGGCATAAGGCATTACCTCCCGTTTGGAAAAGTGACCCTTTTGGTCTTACTCGAATCCTTATGATTGGATTGAATAATGCCTGTTTCCACAATTCGACTTGTGACCATTCCTCCATCCCCATTACAGGGACTTCTTCGGTTCGATCACTACTTTTCAGCAGCGGTTCACCCGCTTATTGTTCTTCGCCGGGTTCTTCCTTGCGAAAGCCGCTGCCTTTCCTCGTTCCGGTAATTCTATCTGTGCATCTATACCTTTAGGTTTCCGCTATGAGCCTGCCGGCTGGGATGTGCCTGTAACACAACATGGTCGTTCGTAGGGCAAATTTCTACTAAACCACACCGGCTGCACTTGAACGCACCCATACATTTCTATATGGTCTTCTTATAGACCCGTACATTCGCGGATTCGTCAGTTCGCCTGCCAGGGCGAACATTCTAACCATGGGTATTTTATAGACCCTTGGCCTATAGGCAACACAGTCTGCCTCCAGACCGCTTTCGGCCTCCGTTGACGGCGGCTACGGTTGCTCTCAGCCGTTGTCGTGGGGCTTCGTACACCGGCTTTGCAGCCGATGCACGCCCACCGAGGGCAGGCGTTTCAGGGCGTTACCCCGTCATTCCACCTGTCGAATTACCAGTTATCCAAACAACTATATTTTGTTGTTTGTCCGCTGACTTTTTACCGTCAGCGAACGAGTCGCACTCTCCCAGAACGGATCGTTGCTGGAAGCATTGCGGGGCGTGGTGTTTTTGATGAGATTGTCGATCAGCTTCAGAGCATCCTTTTCGTCTCTCAGATAGCAGAATGGATTGTAGCCGTCTGACTGGCTGGGGTCGATCAGGTTAAATACTTTGACATCGTATCCCTCGTCGAGAAGCAGCTGCCCCGTGGCCCGGAGCATTTCCCCCTTGGGGTCTGTAACCAGATAGGAACAGTTGGCGCTCATCAGCCCCGGCTTACAAAAGAACCGTGTTTTTCCCGAGCCGGAGCCGCCCACCACTAAAATGTTGAGATTGCGGCGGTGCTTATGGCCATCCATGCCGATCATCACATTCTGGGTCAGGATCACATTTCCGCCGCTTGCTGAATGGTCCATATACTTCTGGCAGAGCTGCTTGGCGCTGCCCCACTTGGCTGAACCGTATTCTTCACCGGGCCGCCGGTTCTCCCGGCTGGCATAGTACAAACCAATCCCCATTGCGTAGCAGACCAGAGAAATGCCCATAAATTTCAGGGTGTGGGATGTCCAGCGGATAGCAAAGGGGCGCTCCAGCGCCGCGCTGAAACGCCCCATCAGATCGAACACATTCATGCCGTCCTCATAGGCGTAGGCCAGAATGGCCGCCAGCCAGAGGACGAGCAGGGAGAGCACCGCCCACATGGGGGCGGTGCTCCGAAAATCCCGATTTCGCTTCATTGTGGCTTAGTAGCCGGTCTTGGGCAAAGTCACGGTGGTCTTGGAATACACAGTCGTTACCCAGCGGGAAACGCCCATGACCCACTGACCGTCATGAAGTCCGCCCACATCCGCCACATTGACAAAGCCGGTCCCGTTGGACAGGCTTTTAGCAACCGTTCCGTAGATATAAGGCGTTTCCACCTGTCCAAACCCGGCCTTGACGGCGCCGAACACGAACATAAACTCCGTCACCCGCTCATTGGTGGCCAGTCCCAGGGCAGCAGGCTGTGCCTCCAATACATAATTTTTTGTAGTGGAGAGATTGTCTGCCAAAGTGCGGTAGGTATCCCCGGAGAGGTTGGTCTTATAGACCACCTTGTAGGAGAGCTGCTGATTGTAAGTGCCGGTGACAATACGGCCCAAAGTCACCTGACCGGGCAGGGCATCACGCCAATAGAAGGACTGGAGCGGTACCGTAGAGGTGTTGCCGATGCCCGCCAACGTGTACTTGATGGGCTGACCGGGCATGACTTCGGCGGGGCCGGTCTTTTTGATGTTCACGCCAGTGGAAACGCTGTCATTCTCCACCTCAAAGGTGACGATCTGCCCCTCATGCTCCAGATAGGCCGTCATCACCGTGGGGTTGACGGCGTAGTATGCCGGAGCTTTCACCTCACGGATGGTATACCGGGACAGGGGCAGCGGCTTGCTCACCGCAAGGCCCCGACTGTTGCTCTTGATGGTGTCCACTAGATTATTGGCCTTGTCGTAGATCTCAAACACAGCGCCCTCCAGCAGTGTCTCGGCAGGCAGACCGTTGATGGGATTATCATCTGCGGACTTCTTCACGATCTGAATTTGTGCGGTAATGGGGGTATTCTTCCATGTGATCTCTGTGGTCTCACCGGCCTTCACATTGACGGTTTTGAGTTCCGTGTCCGGGATATATCCCTCATTCTCCAACTCCCGCAGGTAATAGCGCCCGCTTTCCGTGAGATCGTCAATATAGACATAGCCCCGCTGGTCGCTCACATACTCCCCGATGGGATTCTTTTGTCCATCGTAAAGCAGGAAGTGGACGCCATAGATGCCCTTGCCTGTGGCAGAGGAAATTTTGTGGATCAGGATGCCAGAGATCGGTGCGTTGGTCACGGTGAGCTTGGTGGTTTTCCCGTCTTTCACAGTGAAATAGTGGGGGCTGTCATCCAGCTTGAAGCCTTCTGCACTCTCAGTCTCCACTGCATAGTAATTGCCGTCCTCCAGCGTCGCAAAGACGCTGCCGGTTTTCCCGGTAGTCACAGTGTCCACCAAAGCGTCATCGCTGACGCGCCGAATTTCAAAGGTGGTGTTGGGGATGCGCTCGGTCTTGTCCGCTTCATTGACTTTGATGATCTCTACGCCGCCTATGAGGGCGTTATAGAAGTAGAGATGTTGGGTATCGTCCGGGTTGATGGTCACAGTTTGGCTCTGGGTATTGGGGTCGATGGTATAGCCGGGGATGCTCTGTACCTCTGTCACGATGACGGTCCCGGCCAGGTCAGAGAGGATGATCTGACCGTTTTTGTCCGTCCAGTACAACCCGTTGCTGGACTGCTTGCCGCCCTCGGCATCCACAAAGGAGCCGTCGGAATAGGTGATCTTGAACTGCACTCCTTCCAGCGGAGTTTTCTTATCCGCGCTGGACAATTTGTGGATAATGAGGTTTCCCAGGGGCTGGTTGCGGAATTCCAGCGTGACCGTCTGACCCGCCTTGATCTGTGCTGTCTGAGGCGTATCATCCAGCAAATAGCCGGACTTGGCAATGGTTTCCTTAGCCACCAAAGTGGTGCCGGGGGCAATGTTTTCAATCAGGATACTGCCTGCACTGTCCGTAGTGAAGTAGCCGTTTCCGTTGCCTACGACTGCGCCGGAACTGTCTGTCACAAAGAACTGCACATCTGACAAGGGGGCGTGGGTCACGCTGTCGATCTTGCGGATCAGCAGGCTTCCCTTGGGGGAGTTCCCAAAGTAAAGCTGCACCACATCCTGTTCCGCGCCGCTGATATAGGCGGTTTGGGGTGCAGTGTCGATTACATGGCCGCTGTCGCTGGCCAGTTCTTCGACGATGTAAGTGCCGGCTTTCAGCCCCGTCACGGTGAAGCTGCCGTTGGCCGAGGTCTTGTAGGTCCCGATGACCGTGCCGCCTGTTCCGCTGGTGCCAGTCAAATACTTTACCTGAAATACTGCGCCCTGCACGGCCTCACCGGTCACGCTGTCGTACTTCCAGACGATCAGCGCCGAGAGAGGGGTATTCTCAAAGGTCAGTGTTTTACTGGTGCCGGACTGGATATAGACCTCCTGCGTGGCTTCCTTTATGGAATAGCCTGGAACACTCTCCAGCTCCGTCACCTTGTACCAGCCGTCACGCAGGCCGGTGAGAACAAATTGGCCATTCTCATCTGTATAGAAAGTCCCGAGGTCGTTGATCTCTCCACTGCCCGTATTGTTGCTGGCATAGGTCACGCGGAATTTGGTCCCCTCCAGCGGATCGCCGGTGACGCTGCAAACCTTGTTGACGGTCAGGCTGGGCTTTTTATGGTTTTCAAAATAGACCGTATGATCCCGATTTGACCACAGGGTCACAAGCTGCGCCGGAGCGTCCAGCAGATAGGGAGAAGGTACGGATTTCTCCGTGATCTCATAGACACCGGGCAGTAGGTTTTTCAGCTCGGCCTTGCCGCTGGCATCTGTCTTGATCTCATCCACGCTATGGCCGTCTGCCGCACGGACGGTAAAAACGGTGTTGGCAACCGGTTCACCCGTATCTGCATCATGCTTATAGACGATCAGGTTGGGCCGTTTCTGGTTCTCGATGACCAGAGTGCTGGTCTTTCCGGGGAAAAGCTCCACATGATACTCCCGCAGGTCAATGATATGATCTGCTGTGGTCACCGTCTCCCGGATGGAGTAGACCCCAGGTTCCAAATTAGAAATGCTGATCTCACCCTGGTCGTTGGTGGTTCGGTCAAGGTAGTGGCTGCCATCCTCGATTTTAGCGATGCGGAAAGTTACGCCAGACAGCGCCGAACCATCCGCACTGAGCTTGATGATCTCCAGTGTGGGCTTAATGCTGTTCGTAAAAACAAATTGAGCGTTCTCGTTGCCATCGAGCTGGATAATACGCTGTGCCTGATCGACGATATAGCCGGGACAGGATTTTTCAGTCACAACATACGCACCAATAGGCAGTTTGGAGAGGTCGATTTCACCATTCTGGTCGGTGGTAAACTCCTCCGGGCCGTAGTCCCCGGCCACAGATTTGATCTCAAAAACAGCGTTCGGGATGACCTTGGATGGGTCTGCGTTGTCCACCTTTACCAGATGGAGGCCGGGTTTCACATCGTTGAAGTACAGCAATTCCTTGATGCCGTCACCGGCGTGAAGTTCTACCTGCTGGGGAGTGGTGTCCAGAATGTGGTCATCGCTGCCAGTATCTACCTCATAGGCCAGATAGGTGCCGGGAGCGAGGTCAGTCAGCAGTATCTCGCCAAACTCATCTGTCTGGAATTTTCCCATGGAGACGGCATCCTTGAACACCTCAAAGGTCACGCCGGGCATAGCCTCCATGGTTTGGCGGTCATACTTGATAATGCGCAGTCCAGGGAGTTCTTTGTTCGTAATGGTCACATCTGCCGTTGAGCCGGAAACTACATGGATTGTCTGCACGGTATCTGTGTCAGCCAGCCAACCGGGGACGCCTGCGATCTCACGCACTTCCCACGCCCCCGGCTTTAGCTGGTCGAACACAGCGACACCCGCAGCACCGGTCTGGCGGGTCAATGTCTCTCCTGTTTCAATGTGCTTGATCTGCACCGTGGCGCCTGACAGATATTCGCCGATGTCACTGATTTTCTGTACCCGAAGATTTCCGTAGGAGTCATTATAATAGGTGACTTCTGCCATCTCGTTGTAGACCACGGTGACATTCTTAGCCGTGTCCTTGCCCAACAGGTAATAGGCCGGGGCCTCGCGCTCGATCACGGTGTAGTTTCCGCTGAGCTTCAGCGGGATCATAATCTCACCGTTCTGGTCGGTAGAGAAAAAGCCAACGGTGTCGCCATCCGGACCGATGACCTCAAACAGCGCTCCCTCAAGGGGGACGGTAGTACCGGTCTCATACTTCAGGATGCGCAGGCCAGTTTCTGGCGTCTCCTTCGGCTCATCGGCATAGCTGCTGTATGTGGAAAGGCGCTTGGTGATCGTGGGGTCGGTATCTACCATGTAATTCTGAAGTTCACCGTATTTGTTCTGTTCCGCGCACACAGCGTAAAAAATGGCATATTTATAGACATCTGTACTGAAAGAAAGCTGGTCGTTGCCGCTTTTTCCAGCTATGGAGTCCACAGGATACAACACCTTGAATTTACCGGCGTAGCCATTGCCTGTGCCGCTGGTGGTAATGGTGGTGATGTCGTTGTTGTTCATGTCCACGATCCGGGTACCAACAGGTACGCTGTCCGGATTGGTAAAAGCGACATTCACGGTATAATCGCATACCCATGTTTTGGACCAGAAGGTAAAGACCTGCTGTTTGTAGGGTTTTTCGTTAACTGTGACATCATAGGCTGTGCTGCGGTCGGGCGTGCAGGTGATTTCCGGACTTAAAATCTCACTCCATCCGGTGCCATTCGTATAGATTCTTTTTGCCGCCGCCAGGATTGCTTTTGCACGGTCCAGCTCCACTCCGGTCAGATTGGGATTGACTTTCAGATTAGCAATGGACCAATTGGGAAGCAGGTAGCACCAAAGTGCCATTTTGGTCGCATAGTAGGCATGGTACTTGTTTTCCAGCTTCAGCTCACTCAGCCCTTTTGTTGGATAGCCGTTGGCGACGATGCCCATCACCTTGGGATCACTGGACTTTTCCTCGGCCAGATACTGGATGCTCTCGCCGGGAGCCACGCTCTGCGGGACGCCTTTGGTATTGGGGTTGACGCAATAAGCCGGGATCTCACGAACACGGCCATTGCTGTCCACATGATTGTAATACGTATAGATCTGGGTGCGGATGCGGCCGTTGATGGACAGATAGGACATCTCTGTGCCGCCGTTGTAAATATCCACCTCGCCCAGCGCCTCTTCCTCTGAGGCGGCGGCAAAAGCAGCTGTGGGGAACAACCCCAGCACTGTCACCAAAACGAGGAGCAGCGATAATATTCTTTTCTTCATGAGGGGCCTCCTTGATGTGATTTGGGTAAAAGGAAAGCGGTATGCCGTTGGCATACCGCTTTGTGGATGATATTCAGTTGTCAGACAGCACGGATGTTATATTCGGTGCGCTGAAACACACCATCTTTATACACATCCCATGCTTCCATGTAGTAGGTTCCGGGCGGACAGGAATGGAACAGGTTCTCAATCTCGCTCTCACGCCAGGGCCAGAAGGAATATGCGCTGATCTCCGAAGGAATGGAAAGTTTGATACTGACTGCTGGGCTGCCCTTGCCGCCATAGGCCAGCTTTCCGTCCTTGCTGGTGTCCGGATGATTTCCGGCAAGGTTCTGGAGCGTGTACTGCATCCGCCGCGTCTCGTAAAGATTGCGGATAAAGAGATACTCGCCGCTTTCCAGTTGAAAATGCCGCACCTCAGCCGCCGGAAGTTCGATTTCCGGAAAACTGCTCCAATCACAAGTGGGCTGGGGTAATTCACCCAGCGGTCCACTGACAAAGGCGTTTTTATCCCACCGGCTTACATCGGTGATGGTATAGTCCGTCCCATCAGGGCAGCGGATCGTATCTCCAACTTGCGGAACATAGCGGGAACCATCTGTTGGCGCAACAGAATCGGCAGGCTGTTCCTCCTCATATGGTCTGGCGGTGTCGATCTCAACGGTGCGGGTGCTTCCATTCCATGCCACGGAAAAGCCCACAGCTCTGCCAATGTCCCGCAGCATAAAGTAGTTGTTTCCGTTGATGTTGTAGCCGGTCAGGGTGATGGGATTGCCGTTCAGTGTGAGTTTCTGGTCCATTTCCGAAAACGGCGTTGCCACGATCCCTGCCGCGTATGCGACACTTCCGCCAAATAGAAACCCTCCGCAAAGCAGTCCGGCAAGAAAACCGGGAAACCCCTTTTTCATACTGAAGCCCTCCTTGTTTTTATGTGCTTTCAGCATATCGGATCATCCCGCGGCTGTCAAAAAATCAGACTTCCTTGGCCTGAACGCACCAGCGGTAGGAGGGCTGGTTCATCACGCAGGTCACAAGGGTAATGATATTCTCTCCGCTGTCATGCAGCACCGAGAGGTCATCGTTGGCGATCTTTTCCACGGAATAGACCTCATAGGTGCGGATCCCCAGCTTGGTGGTCAGCTTGACGCTGTCACCCACGGACAGGGTGTGGATCTTTCCAAAGTGGTTGTTCACGCCCCGGTTATGGGCGGCGATGGCAACATTGCCCTCCCAGATGCTGGTCTCCGTAAAATGGCCCGTGCCCTTTTTCAGGGCGGCGCTGTCCGTACCTTGGTAGACCTTGACGGACAGGCCGATGACCGGGATCTTGAGGGTCCCCAGATGTCCGCCGGAATAGTAGAGGTCAGAAGTAACCGCCGTATATCCGCTTCCGCCAGAAATATCGGTATTATCCGCTGTGCCGCCGGACAATGCGGGCGGCATCACGGTGATACCACCGTCGACGCCGATACCAGAGCCGCTTGCGCCCTGATTTACCAGATTGGGCGTCAGCGGTTCTCCGGCGTTCAGTGTATAGGAGGTAGGGCTTCCAAAGGCGGGAGGGGCATAGGCGGCAGTCTTGCTCCGGTCCCGGTTGACCGGTTCCTCGGTGGTGACATAGATGGTCTCATCACTGGTAGGCTGGCCGAATAGATAATCGTCCGGAGCTCGAAAGTCATACTCCAAAGCGGAAGCAGGCATAGCAAAGGCCGCCAGCAGACAGCAGGCGGACAGCATGGCAGAGAGTCGCTGTTTCATCATTCATACCCCCGTTTCTTATTCTGATAGTGCAGATACCATTTGCGGCCAAAGTACCCGGCAGCACCCAGGATCACTGCTCCCAGCGGGATCAGTAACAGGATATAGTTAAAAGTTTTATCGCTTTCAGACCCGTCGGCCTGTGCATCCGCAGGGGAATTATCCACACCGGAGAATACCGCTGTATAGACGATGGTGTTGCAGCTACTTTTGGTGATCTCGCCGCCATACTCTGCCGTAACGGTATAGCCGGTGGTGTATTTGCTGGTGGCAGTTCCGGTATAGGTGGCCACGGCGTTATAGCGCATGGCCAGATCGTAGCCGTCCATATGGTCGGTGGCGGCAGCCTGCCAGTCCACATCTGCCAGAGTCAGCGTACGTCCGCTCTCTTCGATGGTTTTGGGGATCAGAGAGAGGTCGGGGTCGGAGAGATTGGGGTAAGTGCGTTGGGCGGACACTGTGCGGCTGCTGGTCTTGTAGCCAGCCGCTTCTACGGTGATGGAGGTGTAGTTCAGGGCAAGGATGCCGGAGTAGCCGTCCTCCGTGCTGACCTCCAGTTCCGGCTCCAGTGTCTTGATGATCTCGGCCATATCCTTGGTGCCGCTGTCTGTGGTGATGACCTCGATGTGATCCTTGGTATCCGTTTCCGTCTGGTCGTTTTTCAGAACATCCAGCAGAGTATAGGTCACACCCTCCCGGTCAAAATCCCTGGTGGGGATGGCTGCCGGGTCATCTCCGGCGGTCAGGTAGTAGACCTTCTCCAGACGATGGACACCGTTTTCCTCACTGGCGCGCACCTCTGCGGGATAGATGGGGGCAGCTTGGGGAAGAACCTGCTCCAATACACCGCTCATCTGGGCAGGATCAACAGCCGTCACCTCTGCCTCGGCTGCCATCGCCGTGCCCGTCATGCCGCACAGCAGCAGGACGGCGCAGAGCATGGAACATACTCGTTTTTTCATCATCCATTCCTCCTGTTATCTGGCAGGCCGGGACGGTTCCTGCCGCCGCTCCTGGGGCTAGATCTCCCGCTGGATCTCTCGCTGCATCCGCTGAAAGATCTGCTGCAAGCTGTCCAGAACGCCGCGCCGGTCCTGGGGCTCCATCCCCTCAAAGAGTGCGCCGACCTTGCTGGCGTCCGGCTGCTTTCCGGGGATACCAAAGCTGCGGCACAGCATATAGCCCACGCTGTCGGCTTCCAGCGCACAGTCACTGCGGGAATAGTAGGGGTATCTGCCGTGGTCGTGGAGCTTGGCGTGGACGATCTCGCGGGCCAGCGCCGCAAAGGTCTGACCATCCGTCAAGTTGGTGGATACGGTGATCTCCTGGCTGGCGGGATCATACAGGGCATCGTGATAAGTGGTGGTGCTGGTATTGACCTTAACAGGGGACTGATCCAGCAACTTGCGCAGGGCGGCGTCCATTTCAGGGGTATTCTCCTGCAAGGTCAGCTTGGGGACAGTTCCCTTTCCGGTGGTCTGGGCAATGTCAAAGACCCGCCCCACCTTGTAGCCCCGATGCTCCCGCCCATCCTTGATATAAGGGTCGGTGACACGGACCTTCATACCAGTTTCCTCCTGCTTGATGCTGCGCCCCAGGTCATTCCAGTTTTTCAGGCTGTTGATGAAAGTGATCTCCGGGTTCTGCTCCATCGCCAGCAGAATGTTGGATGCGCTGTACCGGGGATTGTCCGCCTGCACATCCAGATAGCGGAGATACGCCTGGGGCTCCATGGTGGCGGTCAGGATACCGCTCTCGGAAAGAGCGTTCAACTCGTCCCGTTCCGCTGTCTTTTGAGCCTTCCACTCCTCGGAGCGCTGCTGCCTCTCTTGAATGAAGGTGTCTAATTTCGACATAAAAACAATTCCTCCTCATCGTGTTCTGTCTGCAATGGTCTTGCTGATCTCCTTGGCAGGGGCCTCTGCACCGGCTTTCGCCGCCGCCTGAAGCGCCGCCAGCTTCGCCTTGACGGAAGGCCGTTTTTCACTCTCCGTCATAGTCGGCACGGTAGACGCTCTCGCACCAGTCCCGCGCTCCTTTGAGCTGTTCTCGAACGGAACGCGGGACTTTTCTTTTTTTGCGGCCTGTTCCGGAACAGGGGCGGGATAGCCCATGCGCTCAAAAATGCGGTTGATCTGCTTGGCGTCCCGTGCCTTTGCCATGATCTCCACAGTCCCGGTGTGTTCCACCTTGTTGATGATGGGGTAGTACAGTACGCCGTACCGCTTGCTCTCCATGTGGAAACCCTTCAAATCTTCCCGTTTGACGGAGAACACGGCAAGCTCCTCGCCGTCGTGGATCAGCCGTTTCAGATTGGTCTTGCCCGCCAGCTTTTGATTATCGTTGGCAAGGGCGATGAGCAGAGCCGCCAGATTTTTTGCCCCCAGCCCCGCCAACTTGACTGCGCTTTCGGTGATCTGGATGCCCTCGCGGACCATCAGATCGGCAGTCTCACCGCTGGTACTCATGCTGCGGTCCCTCCTTTCTCATTGGTCGTTCTTCCTCCTGTGCCTGCCTGACCTGTTCCGACACCTGCGGTATGTCCGCCTGTATCCTGCGGCATAGGGCCAGCTCCCGGCGGTTCTCCCGTAGGGAGGCGGTCTTGCGGTCGATCTCCAAACTGTATTCCATTTTTTGTGCTTCATCGCTGGTCAGTCTCCTTTTTTGATAAAGTGGTCTGCGCTCTTCGGTCAGTGTCCGAATGTCCCATTCCAGAACGACGATGCGCTGCTCCAGTTCTACGGAGATAGTAATGTTCTGCTCCAGCAGATAGCGAAACTGCTGTTGATACCGCTCCAGGCGCACCACCTCCTGCCTGATAGAGAAGGGCAAGGGACGGAGCTTGGTGCGCCGGGATCTCCGCAGCAGATAGAGATAGCGGAGATACAGCGCGTGAAAACCTTTGATCTTCTTCTTTGGCAGGATGGCGATGACCCCTCGCAGCTGGTACCATTTCTGCGGCAAATGATATTGGAGCGGCCTGCCCTGGGTTCGCTGTCGGGCCAGC
>OBWL01001476.1_pt1 | contig 13567 bp, 9 predicted proteins | sample 1538061 | NCBI WGS metagenome assembly OBWL01 (sample SAMEA2580085, study PRJEB22360) | human gut metagenome | biome: human gut; feature: human-associated habitat; material: faeces | place: Denmark | collected 2008/2010
CGTGCTCGTCGCCGAAGACCTGTCCCCGGCCGACACCGCCGCGCTCGACATGAGCAAGACCCTGGCCATCGTTACCTCCCAGGGCGGTCCGACCTCCCACACCGCCATTCTGGCGCGCGCCCGTGGCATCGTCGCGGTCGTCTCCGCCGCCGAAGCCGCCGAACTTGAGAACGGCACCAACGTCATCGTCAACGCAGCCAAGGGTGAGATCGTGGTGAACCCGAGCGAAGACGAGATCGCCGCCGCCGAAGCCGCCAAGTCCCGTGCCGCCGCAGCCAAGGAACTGCGTGGCAAGCCGGGCGCCACCAAGGACGGCCATCTCATTCCGCTGCTCGCCAATGTCGGTAAGCCGTCCGATGCCGCGAAGGCGCTGGAATACGGCGCCGAAGGCGTTGGCCTGTTCCGTACCGAATTCCTGTTCATCGGCAACTCCGAGCCGCCGAGCGTCGAAGAGCAGACCAAGGCCTACACCGAGCTGCTCAGCCAGTTCCCGGGCAAGAAGGTCGTGATCCGCATGCTCGACGCCGGCGCCGACAAGCCGCTGCCGTTCCTGACTCCGGAAGACGAGCCGAATCCGGCCCTCGGCCTGCGTGGCCTGCGCACCCTGCGCGCCCACATGGACGTGCTCGAAGGCCAGCTCAAGGCGCTCGCCGCCGCCGACGCCGTAACCGACGCGAACCTGTGGGTCATGGCCCCGATGGTTGCCGACCAGCATGAGGCCGACTACTTCGTCAAGCTCGGCAAGAGCTTCGGTCTGAAGTTCGTGGGCGCTATGGCCGAAGTGCCGTCGATCGCCCTGATGGCCGACAAGGTGGCCGACGTGGCCGACTTCGTGTCCATCGGCACCAACGACCTGACCCAGTACACCCTTGCCGCCGACCGTACCCTCGGTTCCGTGGCCAACTACCAGACCGCATGGCATCCGGCGGTGCTGCGCGCCATCAAGATGATCTGCGACGCGGGCAACGCCAAGGGCATGCCGGTGGGCGTGTGCGGCGAGGCCGCGGCCGATCCGGATCTGGCGGTCGTGCTGGCCGGTCTCGGCGTCAACTCGCTGTCCATGACCCCGGTGGCGCTGGACGACGTCCGCGCGGCCCTCGCCGAAGTCACCTTCGAAGAGGCCAAGGCCAAGGCGGCTGCAGCCCTCAACGGCGACTTCTACAAGCCGGCCGAGTGATTTTTCCCCTTCTTTCTATCACTCGGCTATTCCGGACTTTGCGGCTGCGTTATCGTGGCCGCAGGGTTCCGCCACTGCAAATGTGCCTATGAGAGCGATTCGGTTCTGATAGGCCCTGTTTCCCGGAATGACCCCGTTCCGTGCGATCGCCGCGCGGACGGGGTCGTTTCGGCTGAGGGTTGCGCCGATTGCTGCGATTGCATCGATTGAGCCACCGGCGTAGACGCGTCATACGGCCGCGTCGCGTCACGCGCATGCGCGATACTGGAAGCATGAAGATTTCCGCAGATTTCACCGTCATTCCCGACGCGTTCGCCAAGGCGGCGCCGCCTGAGAACTGCATCGACGGCACTCCGATCGTTTCCTTCCCCTTCTATATCGACGAGCTCGACCCGTCCGTGCAGTTTCTGCATTGGGAATTCGTCGATCCCGATTCCATTCCGGTGTGCGGTTTCCAGTGGAACCATTGGTCGCTCGCCAATCTGCCCGTGGACGCGCTGATGTACGATTTCAACGATTCACATGCATTGGCGATTCCGGCCGATTTTTCCCGCACGGTTTCCGCGATGATTCCCGAGACGGTGCAGGGACGCACGTCCGCCGCATCGCCGTTGTTGAAGGGCCGCAGCAGCGATCCGGCCGTCACCATGCGTTACAACGGTCCGTATCCGCCTGATCGGGATCACGAATACTACCTGCACGTATGGGGCACCACCGCGCCTCTCAATGGTCTCAATCAAGGCTTCTGGCTCAACGAGATGGAACGCGCGTTGCGTAATTCCGGTGCGATCGCGGACCAAGGCGCTATCTTCCTGACCGGCAAGGCGTGACCGGCGAAACCGGCGAGAACAGCCGGCAAGGCGCAAACCGCGTAATCGCAAGATAATACCAAAGAATACCGCAAACGTAAACAAAACAAACGAAAGGAACCTACATATATGGCATGCACCACGATTCTGGTCGGCAAGGACGCAAGCTATGACGGATCGACCATCATCGCCCGCAATGAGGACAGCGCGAACGGCGAATTCTGTCCGAAGCGCTTCATCGTCGTCAAGCCGGACGAGCAGCCGCGCCACTATAAGAGCGTGCTGTCCCATGTGGAAGTGGATCTGCCGGACGAGCCGTTGCAGTACACGGCCGTGCCGAACGCGGATCTGAAGGAAGGCATTTGGGGCGAAGCCGGCGTCAATGAGGCGAATGTGGCCATGAGCGCCACCGAAACCCTCACCACCAACGAGCGCGTGCTCGGCGCCGACCCGTTCGTGGAACTCACCCCAGCCAAAGGCAAGAAAGGCGAAGACGGCTACGAGCCGGAAGTGCCCGGCGGTATCGGCGAAGAGGACTTCCTCACCCTCGTGCTGCCGTATGTCAAGACCGCCCGTGAAGGCGTGGCACGTCTCGGCGCGCTGCTCGAACAGTACGGCACGTACGAGATGAACGGTGTCGCCTTCTCCGATGTGGATGAGATCTGGTGGCTTGAAACCGTCGGCGGCCACCACTGGATTGCCAAGCGTGTGCCGGACGAAGCATACGTGACCATGCCGAACCAGCTCGGCATCGACGAATTCGACCTCGACGACGCGCTCGGAAACCAGGAAGAGCACATGTGCTCCGTGGACCTCGGCGAATTCATCGAACGCAACCATCTGGACCTGGCCGTGGAGAACGTCACCCCGTTCAACCCGCGCGACGCGTTCGGCTCCCACTCCGATTCCGACCACGTCTACAACACCCCGCGCGCCTGGTACATGCAGCGTTTCCTCAACCCGTACGACGAGCAGTGGGACGGTCAGGACGCCGACCACCAGCCGACCGCGGACGACATTCCATGGGCTCGCCAGCCCGATCGCAAGATCACCATCGAAGACGTGAAGTACGTGCTGAGCTCCCACTACCAAGGCACCCCGTACGATCCGTACGGCAAGCTCGGCGACCAGCATTCGCGCCACATGTTCCGTCCGATCGGCATCAACCGTCAGAGCCAGCTGTCCGTCATGCAGATTCGCCCGTACCGCCCGCAGGTCAACCGTGCCGTGCAGTGGATTGCCTACGGTTCCAACCCGTTCAACACGCTCGTGCCGTTCTTCCCGAACGTCGACTCCACGCCGAAGTACCTCGAAGACACCACCATGCGCGTCACCTCCGAGAACTTCTACTGGGAGAACCGCATCATCGCGGCCCTGTGCGACGCCAGCTTCGCCGACACCGCCAACGCGGTGGAGCGCTACCAGGAGAAGACCGGCGGCATGGGCCACCGCATGGTAGCCGCCACCGACGAGCAGATCGACCGACTGGTGGAAGGCGTGGTCGACGAATTCGACGCCGAAGACGAGATCGGCGACGTGCAGCCGATGGAACCGGACGAAATCATCGAAGCCGTCCGCAACAACGAAGCCCGCGAAGTGCTCGCCGCCGCCAACGAGACCATGGCCGCGCAGCTCAAGGAGGAAACCGACAAGCTGCTCGACTCCGTGCTCTACACCACCAGCATGAACATGAAGAACGGCTTCCACATGTCCGACTTCTGATATTTTCTGCGATTGCGCAATCGCAAGAAATTCCACGAAAACCCGCGTAGCAACCGGCTTCCGCACAGCGTTCGCCACAAACAGTTCCGTATGACGGTCGGCGCGCGTCCGTTGTGCGGGAGCCGGTTTTCTTTGGTGGCGCGTGCTTATTAGAATGGCGATCGTCTTTGCTTTTCCGCTCGTGCCGGCGCGCGTTGCATAGGCGATGTCTGTCGCGTACGTTGTGCGCCATACAGCGGAATGCTTTCCCAAGAAAGGAACCCAGTGACCAGCATTGAGGATTTCACCAGCCAATACGGTCTGGTGCAGAAGATTGATGCGTTCGGCTATCTCGATTACCTGAAGAAGAATCCTGATGCGCCGCGCAAGCATGGCAAGGTCGTCCTCGTCACCGCCGACACCCCGCTGAAGGCGTCCCGCGGCGAAGGCAAGACCACCACCACGATCGCGCTGATCGACGCGTTGCGCGAACGTGGCATCGACGCGGCAGCCGTGCTGCGCCAGCCGAGCATGGGCATCACCGCAGCCGGTTCCAAGGGTGGCGCCTCCGGTGGCGGCAAGGCCTCCCTGACCCACCCGGAGCTGATCGACTGGGGGCTGTGCGGTGAAATGGGAGCCATCGAGGCCGCCCAGAACCTGTTGGTCTCCTTTGCGGAGAAGGCTGTTGACGACGGCAAGCTGGACACCATCCTCGTACCGCGCGTCTCCGAAGTGCCGTCCCGTTCCCTGCGCCAGATCGCAGTGGACCGTGGAAAGGGCGACGTGGCTGAGCGTGTGGTGCTCACCCCGACCTGCGAGCTCATGCAGATCGTTGTGCTGTCGCGTTCCATGGATGAGATCTCCGAGCGCGTTGCCAAGATGGTCGCCGGCACGAAGGATGGCAAGGCCGTGACCTTCGGCGAATTCGTTGACCTGTGGCGTATCACCGGCATCCTCGGCGACGCCGTGAAGCCAGCCAAGACGGAGACCGTGAACGGCTCTCCGGTGTACGTGCACGGCGGCCCGTTCGCCAACGTGTCCATCGGCATTCCGACGCTGGTTTCCGTGGAGATGGCGTGCGCGCTGCATGACGTGGTCATCGTCGAAGCCGGCTACGGCACCGACGCTGGTGCGCAGAAGTGGCTCGACATCGCCTGCCGCGAATACGACGCGCAGTGGCCGTCCGCAGCCATCGTCGTGACCCGCGCTTCCACGTGGCGCGACGATCCGGATCTGGCATGGCGCTACCCGTTCCACGTCCAGCGCCTCGAAGGTCTTGATATTCCTACCTTCCCGCTTATCAACCTGTGGGATGGCGAGGATGATCAGATTCCGGCGCTCAAGGACACCGCCAAGGAACTGGAATTCCGCGACCCGATCATCGGCAACCTGTACCGCGACGGCGGCGACGCGCTCGCCCCGCAGCTCGATGCGTTCGTCGATGCCGTGACGAACGGTTCCATGCCGGCCGAACCGCACAGCCACAAGGGCATGGCTTTGGTGGAGAACGTGCGTTGGGTGGCCGAGCATGCGTATGGCGTTCCGGCCGACCGTGTGATTCTGAAGGACGGTTTCGCCGAGTCGTTGCAGGCCGCCGAGGGTCTGTGCGCCAGCGCGGGCATCGATTTCGGCTCGCTTGCTCTGGTCGCGGTGAAGTCTCCGGCCACCATGACCGACAACGACCGCGCTCCGGAAGCCGAGCGCACCGTCACGCTGAAGAAGGTCGAAGTGCATTCCGGCGCGGGCCTGGTGCACGTGAACCTCACCACGTCGCTGACCACCCCGATGCCGAAGATCGTCTGATTTTCTTGCGATTGCGCCGCGTGGCGGTACGTCCCGTACCGTCGAGGGCGCTCGCTAATCGTTGATTCGGCGTAAATACAAAGCCGCTGGTCCCGTTCGGGCCGGCGGCTTTTTTCGTGGGTGATACCTTTACGTTGTCCGTTTGTGGGTGCGGGCGTGCTTGCATGTGCGCCCCCTTTTGCTCACGAGTTGCGGAATGGGGCGATTTTTCTCTCTTATGAGCAAAAGGGGGTATGATTACTGACGATTTTGCTGGTTTTCATACCCCTTTTCGCTCACGTCCCGTAGAAAAGGCCCGTTTCTCGCTTTTGTGAGCGGTCGGGGGTGCTGATATTGCGATTTCCCTGCCGTAGTCAGGCGAGCTTCCTAGACGTGCTTCCCGTAGGTGAGGTGAGAGGTTTGCAATATGGGCAAACCTCGAAGGAACGGTGGAACTTCGTTAAGAAGCCGAGATCAGAAGTTGCCGCCGTTCCAACCCCAGTCGGTCGTGGCGGTGTAGCGGATGTAAGTGCGGTCGGCCGGAATGCCCAGTTCCTTGCCCAGCGCGGCCATGATCTGCTCCGTCAGCTTCTCCCAGGCGGAACCCGGCACGGAACGGCCGAACACATTCACTTCCACGTATGCGGCCGGCTTGGAATCGTCACCGCCGAAATAAATCGGCATATTGTCTTCGAACGGGCACATCAGCCAGCCTTCAGACTTGCCGGGAACGGCAGAAATCGCCTTGCCGTAGGCCGTCTTCAGCGCCTCGCGCTGCCCAGGGGTGGTGGATACGGAAACGTGCGTGTGGATGACTGGCATTGCTGCTCCTTGCAATCGTTGAAATATATTGTTCTTCGTTACCCAAGTTTAGGTGGTCTGCGCGCGAGTGTTAAATATCCCGTGTGAGAAAACTGATTGAACAGCTTATGAAATTCGGCATTGTGGGTGTGATCGCCTTCATCATCGACTGGGGTATTCTAAACATTCTCGTCGGCGCCTTCCACATGCACAACGTGCTCGCCGCCACCATCTCGTTTATCATCTCGTTGATCTTCAACTATGTCGCCAGCATGAAGATGGTGTTCAAGCATCGTGAGGACATGGCTCGCTGGATGGAGATCGTCATCTTCGTGGTCGGCGCGGTGATCGGCCTGTTTATGAACGACGCCATCATCTGGATTTCCACGTACGGCATGAACCATGATGCGTATGTCTCTCAAAGCGCCGAATATCTGATCCGTACCAACGTGGGCAAGCTTATCGCCACCGCCGTGGTGATGGTGTGGAACTTCGTGACACGCAAGTGGTTGTTGGACGATACGCATACCAACGCCACGAACCGTCTGAAGAAGAAGGAAAACCGCCTGAGCCCGGAGGAGCTGGAGGCCAAGTGGGAGAACAGTTTCTCGCACAAGCTGGGCGTGTGGTCGCTGGAACATACGCCGAAGGGCTGGCCGAAGTAGCTGGCGGCGTTTCGTATACGGCATACGAAAAGGCGCGTCCGAATCGGATTTTTATTGCGATTCGGACGCGCCTTTCTGCGGTTGGCGTACGTTTCCTGGGATTGCCGGCTCGGTTATACGGTTCACATACTCACGTTGGTAAGCGTCGGCTGTTCGGTGGATTCTTTGATCTGCTTGAATCCAAGCATGGCGATCGCCAGCGACGTCAACGCCAACGCCGTCACCACAATGAAACCGCCCCGCGAGCCCATGCGGTCGATGAACTGTCCGGCGATCGCGGAACCGACCGAACCGCCGATCGAATTCATCGCGCCCATCCAAGCCATACCCTCCGTGAAACGTGTGGGCGGAACCAGGTGCAGCATCAGCTGGTTGCCGTTCACCCACGTCGGAGCCTGGCAGACGCCGATGCACAGGTAGATGATCATGATCACCCATAAATGCTTGGCGAACATGAACGAACCGATTCCAAGATTCACCACCGCAAGACAGAAGTAGAAACGCTTCCACAGTGGAATCGTCCAATTTTTCGCACCATACACGAGCGCGCCGATCAGAGAGCTGAACGAGAAGCAGGCGAATACGAAACCGGTGAACTGCTTCATATGCGCCTCTGTGGCGAACGCGACGATCGAAATGCCTGCGGCCGACTGGAACGCGCCCAAACCGAACCACGTCACGCACACCGCAATCAGGCCCGGACCCCAAATCGATTCCTTGCTGCCTGCCGCAATATCCGTGGCGGCCTTCTGCATCGCGGCCTTCACCTCAGCGGCCGTCTTGCCTTCCGCACGAGCCTTGTCGCGCGCGTATTCTACTGCCGCTTCGGTCTGCAAAGCCTTGGAACGGGCCGTTTCGCGCTCACGGTACTCCTTACGCGTCATACCGGCCTCGCGTGCCAGCTGCGTCTGCGACTTCGGTTCGGTGGTTAGCTCCGTCAGGAACATCAACGCGCCGACCACCACGCATATGCCGGTGAACGAGAACGCCAGCAGGCCGGAAATCACGGCCAGCGTGGACGCCAGAGGATTGCCGATCACCCACATGCATTCGTCGAATACGCCTGATAGGGACAGCGCGCGGTTCGTTTTTTCCGCATCCCCTTTGAGCAATGTGGTCCAACGTTGACGGCTCATCGCGCCCCACGGCGGAATCGCCGCCATGAACGGCACGATGCAGAACAGAATCCACGACGGCACGCGGGCGGTGATGCAGGACACCAGTGCAACCGCGGCGACCATCCACACGATGATTGTCGGAATCGACACCTGCCGTTGGCCGAACTTGTCTACCAGCTTGCCGAGCACCGGGCTGGTCACGGCCAGCGCGATCGCCTGCACTGCGGTCAACGCGCCGGCAAGCGAGTAGTTGCCGTAGTAGTGCTGCACGGAAATCGTGATCGTCATGCCGACCATTGGGAACGGCATGCAGGCGATTACCGATCCGATTGAGAATCGTGCGGTATGTGGTATGCGAAGCAGCTCCGCATACCCTCCGAAAAGACGTTGGCCGATGTCTTTGACGCCGACGAGGACATTGTTGGTCATGCTTGCCGCTCCTTTCCGCTCACGGTTTCGCTCGTGACGTCCGCAGCTTTGCGTCGCGTGCGGACTGATGGTGGTGGTTCCCCTGAATTATTGGTTAACCGCTTCCGATACCAGCTTGCTGCCCCAGCCGTCCGAACACGTCAATCGATTGACATGTTTGACATGCCGCACACGGGGAGAAAGGTGGGATGGTGCGTGTTGTTTGTGTGTCTTTGTTGACCAAGGCAACTTTATGCGCAGGTACCGTCGTGACACGCGGTACATTAGGGCAGGAACCAATATTCGAATCGACGAATTTTTTCACAGGGCCGGCGACCGGCGAAACGTGCTGAGCCAGCACGTGGCCGGCAGGTCCGAAACGCAAGAAAGGCGGCCAATATGCCGGCGACAACCATCCATTTCGTGCGCCACGGCAAAGTGGAGAACCCCGGGCACCTGCTGTACGAGCGGCTGCCCGGTTTCCACCTGTCCGACGTGGGCGTGCGCATGGCGCAGGCCACCGCGCATTACATCGCGGTCAGCCCGCAGCTGAACACCGTATCCGCCGTCTACTCGTCGCCGCTGGAACGCACGCGCGAAACGGCGGGGGAGATCCTCGAATCGCTGAATTCGGTACGTGGACTGCGCGGCGAGGAACCGCTGGAGCTGCAGACGGACGAACGCCTCATCGAAGCGCGCAACGAATTTCGCGGCAAGCGTATCGGCTTCGGCGAAGGCGCGCTGTGGAAGAACGGCAACTGGAAGCTGGTACGCAACCTGTGGAAGCCGAGCTGGGGCGAAAGCTACCAGTCGATCGCGCATCGCATGCAGGACTTCGCCCTGGAGAAAGTGGCGGAATATCCCGGCAAACAGATCGTGGTGGTCAGCCACGAATCGCCGATTTGGAGCTACCGGCACATGCTGGAAACGGGGCACCCCGAACACAACATGCTGTTGCGCCACACCGCGCTCGCTTCTATCACCTCCATCACTTACGATTGCAATACCGGGAAAATAATGTCCATTACGTACGCCGATCCGGCGGCGGACGTCGAATAATGTGAACCAAAACATGCGGTGGCTCAATCGCGGTCGGGGATGACTGCGGTTCGGGCCGGCCGCACGATATACAAGGAGAAAGTATGTCTTTTGTATACGACCAGAAGGTCGTCGACTCGATGTACGGCTCGCACGTGGTCTCCATGGCAGTTGACTACGGTGTCGATCTGGTCAAGATGTGGCCGTTGCAAACGAACCAGGAACTGGAAAATGACGTCAAATATGCGGAGAACCTGCAGGTGATGTTCTCCGGCATGATGACGCAGGTGCTGCTGAAACGCTCCGAAGAAGTCGACCAGTCGGTTGCGGAAGCCGTATACGAAGGCATGGATGTGCTTCCCGGCGTCGATCCGGAAATCATCCGCACGCTGATGGACGCCAACCGCGCCTATGACGTGATGGCCTCCTACCACGGGGTCGACGGCATCGAACTGTTCATGGAAACCGCCAGAATACTCGGCATCGACGTGGAGACCCGAATCGAAAAGGAAATCCAAGACCTCATGGAGAACCTCTCACGCACTATGCGCAGCGCCTCCGGATTCGAAGTCGACGATGACGTGGCGGAAAACGTCGGCATCTGCCAGTCGGCCACGGTGGACCGCAACGAATTCGCAAGACGCTACCTCGCCTCGATGACGGTTCTCGACGCGCTGATAAACCTCATGTGCTATGGCACCGACGATTCGCAGGAGCAGGCCATCCGCGTGCTGCCGGTGCTGCTGTTCGTCAACGCCATGCGCAACCAGCTGTCGATTCCGCCCACTTTCATCAACGCCGAACAGCTCATCAACCTGTTTGGTCTGCGTGACACCGCCCGCCAGTTCGGACGGCCCCAGTCGGTGTTCGACAGCTCGTTCAACCCGCTGACGTTCTCCACCACCGTCAAGTACCTCGCTTTCTTCGCGGGGCAGGAATGGCTGCGGCATATGAGGTTCCTGGAGTGGGACCCGAAGCAGGCCGAACAGGACGCCAAAGACGAGGACGAGCGCAAAAGCAGGGAAGCGCTCGCAAAGAAATACAATTTGACGAGCGATGGCGATAACGCGGCTTCCGACGCGGATTTGGATTCGTCTGCAGACTCGAATTTGTCTGAGGATTCGGACTCGTCGGAAGAGGCCGGTTCGGAGCCGACCGAGGAATAAGTGTTGCGGGCGGTCGTGTGACGTCTGACGGTGAAGGCTTTGCGTGTACTTGCGTTGCGTGCGCTTGTGCTTGCGCTCGAATTGCGCGTGGCCGTCGCCTATCCCACGCGTTACATCCGCAACGACGTCACTACCCGTAACGAATGATCTGAAACGAATAATCCCGGTATCCTGCGATTGCACAGGATACCGGGATTATTCGTTATTCGTTATGGTGTGCCACGTTTTGTGTGGCGATAAGGCGGGGATCAGAGCGGAATCAGAGCTGCTGATCGGTGCCGTTCGCCGGATCATTCGGTACTGCCGGAGCGTCCGAATCCGCCGGAGCGTCGGTATTCGGCTGCTCGTGCGGATGCTGGAACTGGGCCGGCACTTCCGGCATCGGTGGAATGGACGGTGTCGGAGGCATGGTCGGAACAGCCGGCATCGGAGGCATAGACGGTACGGACGGAGCCTCCGCCAGCGGATTCTGCTGAGGTGCGGCGTATTGCGGCGCGGCGTGCTGCTGCGCCGCGTCATACTGCGGTGCCGGAGCTGTGTACGAATCGGCCGGAGTCGCTGGTGCCGTGTACGGCGCGGCCGGTGCCGCATCCGCCGGATTGGTCGGCAGCGGGACGTTGCCGTACGAGGTGGCCTGCGCCGCATACGGGTCTGCCGGAGCCTCGCCCGTGGCGGGAGCCCATGCGTTGGAAGCCGTAGGAGCGTCGAAACGCGCGCCTTCCGGATTGGAATCGCGGGCCATCAGCACAAAGTAGAACACACCGCTGGCAATGAAGGCCAGCACGCCGAGGATCAGCAGGACAACGCCGCCGATGCTGACGCTGTTGCCCGCCTCCAACGACCTGAACGAAAGACTGCTGCCGATGATGAGGATCAGACCGATGGCGAAGAAGATTCCGGCGGCCGCCTGTGCCGCGTAGATGATGGCCAGCACGGTGCCACGCATGTTGATGTCATGCAGACGACGTACGCCAAGAGCGATGGTCGGCACAAGCACGACGAGTCCCCAAATGGAGGAGAACGAGTCTCCGACGGTGGCGATCACGCCGGAATCGGTGAGGTTCCTCAACGTGCGGAACACGAGACTCAACACGAAAGTGACGACGGTATAGGTGAGGAACCACCACCAGAACTCGCTACGCGAGGCGCGGCCCTTGAACACCGCGTACTTCTTGAAGAAACGGACGATCGCCTCGCCCAGGTTGCAGCCATATGCGGGCATGTCAAGCGGCGCGGTCAATGCGAAGAAGCTATTGCCCGACTGCGGTTGCGGTGCCGGCTGCCCGTAATTCGCGGCTGGAGCCTGGCCGTACTGAGGGGCCTGTCCATATTGAGGGGCCTGAGCGTACTGCGGAGCCTGGTTGTATTGCGGTTGCGGTGCTTGGCCGTACTGCGGAGCCTGACCATACTGAGGTGCCTGGTTGTAGTTCGGGGCGGCGTACTGGGGCGCCTGCGCCTGCCCGTAATCCGGCGTGCCGTACTGCGGTGCCGTCTGGCCGTAGTCGGGGGCAGGAGCCTGACCATACTGCGCTGCCGGCTGCGGCACCTGCGGATTGTATTGGTTGGGGTCCGTCATTAGAGTGCCCTTTCACAAAACGGTGACTAAAGAATAAAGAAAGTCGCTTCATACATTACTCCTTTGCCGATGTGAAGATAGGGAAAAATATTGCAGTATGGAACGCTGCGGAAGAAAAACGGCGATTGGGTCGTGGCACGTCCGGTTTGCGCGGCACAATGGAGCCTATGACTGAAGTTGAAAATACCAAACCGGAACTTCCTGAAAACGTTCGTGTGCGTTTCTGCCCGTCCCCGACCGGCATTCCGCACGTCGGCATGGTTCGCACCGCACTGTTCAACTGGGCTGAGGCCCGCCACACCAAGGGCACGTTCGTGTTCCGTATCGAGGATACGGACGCCCAGCGCGACTCCGAGGAAAGCTACAACCAGATCATCGAGGCCCTGAATTGGCTGGGCATCGACTGGGATGAAGGCATCAACGTGGGTGGCCCGGACGGCCCGTACCGCCAGTCCGAGCGTGGCGACATCTATAAGGACGTCGCAGCCAAGCTGCTCGAAGCCGGCTACGCCTACGAATCCTTCTCCACTCCTGAGGAGATCGAGGCCCGCAACGTGGCCGCCGGCCGTCCGAAGGCTTTCGGCTATGACGGCTACGATCGCAACCTCACCGAAGAGCAGAAGGCCGCGTTCCGCGCGGAAGGCCGCAAGCCGGCCCTGCGTATCCGCATGCCCGACGAGGACGTCGCTTTCGACGACCTTATCCGCGGTCGCATCGAATTCAAGGCCGGTTCCGTGCCGGATTACGTGATCGTGCGTCCGAACGGCGACCCGCTGTACACGCTGACCAACCCGGTCGACGACGCCATGATGCGCATCAACGTGGTGCTGCGCGGCGAGGATCTGCTGAGCTCCACCCCGCGTCAGATCGTGCTGTACCGTTACCTGATCGAGCTGGGCGTGGCCAAGGAAATGCCGCTGTTCGGCCACATGCCGTACGTCATGGGCCAGGGCAACAAGAAGCTGTCCAAGCGCGATCCGGAATCCAACCTGTTCCTGCACCGTGACAACGGCTTCATCCGTGAGGGCCTGCTGAACTACCTGGCGCTGCTGGGCTGGTCCATCGCCCCCGACCGCGACGTGTTCTCCATGGACGAGATGATCGAGAAGTTCGACGTGCGTGACGTCAAGGCCAACCCGGCCCGCTTCGACATCGACAAGGCCATCTCCATCAACGCCGAGCACATCCGCATGCTCGAACCGCAGGACTTCCTGAACCGTTCCGTGCCTTACCTGCACCGCGACGGCGTGGTCTCCGCCGATTCCTGGGATGCGCTGACCGACCGTGAGCGTGAGGTGCTCACCGCCGCCGCTCCGCTGGTCCAGC
>OBWL01001501.1_pt1 | contig 13298 bp, 10 predicted proteins | sample 1538061 | NCBI WGS metagenome assembly OBWL01 (sample SAMEA2580085, study PRJEB22360) | human gut metagenome | biome: human gut; feature: human-associated habitat; material: faeces | place: Denmark | collected 2008/2010
CGCCGATAATGGCCAGCACGCCCAGCATCTCCACCATCGAACGTCCGTTCTGTTCACTTCTGTTTAAATTTATCATAAGACTTTCCCTAACATGTAGAATACTTTTACATACACACTAACAGCTAATGGTTAATAAATTACAAATTTATTCAAAGTTCCATAAAATAATGCTTTTTTTCCGGCAAATTTTTGCGGCTTTTTCTTTGCTTACCGGCAGGGCGTTTTCGCCGCCCCATTGAAAAACGGTTTCTTCGCCGCCGTTTTTAATCGTAACGGAGAGCAGCCCGAGCTTGATTTTTTCGCTCAACGGATAAACGGCCGAGTCAACGCAGTCCTTTTTTGACAGATTTTTGAGGGCGATGTAAAAACTGCGCATGCCCGGCATAACCATACTGCCGTTTTCGTCGCCGCCAACGCTGATTTCCGCGGCAACCGGGCTTGTCAGGCGGCCGTTGCGAAGCATGCCGGTCGGAGCAATCTGCTTTTGTATGACGTTTTCGGTTGAAAGCCCCCAGTAGTCCGGCCGGTTTTTATAGTTGCGGCGAATGTTTTCGGTCAGTTGCGCCAGATTGTCCATCGTGGCGATAACCCGTTGATTCGGACGGCTTGCCGCATGCCAGACGCCGGCAATAATCAGTAAAACCGTCAGCCCTGCCGCCAGCGGTGTGGGGTAGGTTTTAACAAATTTTTCGACGCGGCGGCGCAAATCGGTCATTTTCATCTTTAAGCTCCCATTGAACTGGTAATCTGGTCTTGCATCTGGAACACGCCCATAACCGCCCAGGCAATAACGCCGCCTACCGAAAGCAGGGCAACCATGTTCAAAATGGACGCCTTTTGCTCAATCAGATAGACAGATTCCTCCAGCCAGTCGTTGGCTAAGGCTTCCAGCGCTTCTTCAAAGTTGTCCAGTTCCGAATAGATTTTCAGGTCGCTGATGATTTCCTTATCCGGAAAGTCAAGGCCGGTTTTGCTCAGTGCCTGGCCGAGGTTGTCACCGTTGTTGATGAAAACCAGCGTTTTGTCAATACGTTCTTTCAGATACCGGCTTGAATCACGGCGCAGGGCGCGCAAAGCCGTCGAAACCGGCGTGCCGCCCTTGACCAGGGCCGACAGAGCCAGCAGCCAGCTGATGCCGGTAAAGACCTTGTACAGAGACCATGGCGGCAGCCGGTCGATAATGGCGCGGATTGTTCCCGTCCAAATGCCGATGGTAAAGTAGATGACCGCCATAACGGCCGGCAGTGAAGCAAAAGCCACCGCCCAGTAGTTTTTAATCCAGTCCGACAGGTTTACCAGCGTCAGCGCCATGCCGCGCCAGCGTACCGTCGGCGCCGCGTCAATCATCGGCGGCACCATGTAGACGCCGATACCGTAAATAATCAGAATAGCCATCATAAACAGAAACGACGGATAGGCGATGGCGCCGATAATCGGGCGTATCATTTTGGTTGAACCCTCGGTAACGCGGATAAGGTTCATTAAGGCGCCTTCCAGGTCGGAAACGTCGCCCACCGAAAGCATCAGTCTTTCGCGGTCGGGGGCCCAGCCTTTCAGCGCGTCGGAAAACGGCAGACCGTTTTGCAGGGCCTTGGCCCAGCTGGCAATGGCGATGGCCATCGGTTCGTCGGGGTTTTTGCCGCCGTTGGAAGCGCCGTCATGCAGCATGTCCAACGCGTTCATCAGCGAAAAACGGTTGCGCATCAGCGAGGCGATTTTGCGATAGATTTTCAAACGCGTCTGGTTTGAAAAATTGCAAATCATTTTGGCATAATAAACCTCAATGGCGTTCAGCTGCTTCATGGCGCGGGCCATGGAGGCGGATCTGCGTTTGCTGTCATCCTGAGCCATAGTAAAACTCCCTAGTAAACCGGACGCTGGTCAAGCAGGCCGCACCAGCGCTCGACTTCGTCCAAATCAATATATCCCTTGAGCATGCGCTCAATCGCGGCGTCTTTCAGCGGCCGCCCGTTCAGGTCGCTGGTCCAGTAGTCGATAGCCTTTCTGGTTTCGCCGTTGATCATCAGTTCCAGAAACATTGCGTCCGGCAGAATGATTTCCGGAACGCTCATGCGTCCCTTAATGCCGCGGCCGTCGCAGAATTTGCAGCCCGGCCCGCGCATATAAGTGTTTTCGATGCCGAAGTCGCCCAGCGCGACTTTCAGGCGCTGTACCTGCGGCATGTTCAGTTTTTCTTTGACCGAAACCCGGCAGTGCGGACACAGCTTGCGGAACAGACGCTGCGAAATCAGGCCTTTCATCAGTTCCGGGTCTGCCAGCATATAGGGCTGAACGCCCATGTCGCGGAAACGGGTAATGATGGCCGGCGCCGAGTTTGCGTGCAGGGTCGACCATACGCCGTGGCCGGACAATGCGCCCTTGAACGTCAGTTCGGCGGCTGCCAGCGCGCGGATTTCGCCGACCATGATGACGTCCGGGTCGGAACGCAGCGCCGCCGACAATGCTTTGTTAAACTGTTCGTCTTTTTCTTCTTCGTCGTTGGCGTTGGTAACCGGCATCTGCCGCGCGCCCGGTATCGGATACTCCGGCGGGTCTTCCACCGTAATCAGATTGATTTCGTAGTTTTTTTCCTGCAAAAGCTTAATCATGTTACGCTGCAGGGTCGTACTTTTTCCGGAACCGGTCGGGCCGGCGATGATGTTCAGGCCGATTGGTACCGCACGCAGGCGATAAAACAGGTTTTCTTCATATTCGCCGAAACCCAGAGCCGCCAAATCGCCGGAACCGTCAGGATTGTCGTCCGCATACAGCAGACGCATAACCAGATACTGCGTACCAAAAGCGATCGGGTTGAACTGCAGGCGGATGGCCAGCACGTTGTGCGGCAGCATCAGTTTGCCCTTTGAACCGCGCAGCGGTGTGGAACCCAGTTTTTGCGCGCCCTGAAATTCGTTTTGCGCATAGTTCGCGTCCGAAATGTCCGCCGAGGCAAATGCCGCGCGCACGAAAGATTCGCCCCATTCTTTGTTATATTCCATTTCTGTCTGCATCATACCGTTGATGCGAAACATAATCTGCGTGCTGTCGGCGACGACGATGTGAATATCGGAAACTTTTTGCGAAGCGGCCCGGGCGACCACGTTGACAAAGTCCTTCTGCATCTGCAGCTGGTTCAGGTCTTCGTCGTTCTCCGAAATCGGCTGGTTGCGCTCGCCGAAAGCGTATATGGCGTTCAGTTCGTTTTGCGAAACATAGCGGGGTTTGCCGATGCTGAGTTTTTTCTTGCGCGCCAGAACTTCAAAACTTAGAACGCGGCCGTCAAATTTGTGTGATTCCGAAACCAGAAACGTGCCGTCGGAAAACAGCGCCAGCAGGCGGCGCGTATCATCATTGATAACCAGCGAAGAACCCGGCAGCGTCAACAGCCTGTTGCCATGACCAAAAAGCTGGTCAAGAATATTGACCGGCTTTTCTTCAACAGTCTCGTCTACCGCCAGATTGGTGTTCCTTTTAAGAATACCGGTGTCCGGCTGCTGCAAGCTGTCTTCGTTGTTTTCGGGTTCATCAACCATTATGCCTGCCTATCGGACGAACATGCCGCTTCCTAAACTCGGAACCCCCTTGTTGACCATGGTTGTGTTGCGGAGCTCGGCGTTGGCGTTCGGTTTGGCCGTTGTTTTGGTTTTTTTGCCCTGAATGTCCGATTTTACGGGTTCTTTTTCCAAAATTCCGCCGGCGGCAAAGTAGAGATAATCTTTCATGCCGTTGATTTCAGCCCGGACGTATGTCTGAGTGATTTCGTCAATCCGGTGGCCGGTCTGCAGAACGGTGCCGTTGCGAACCATGAATGAATCGCCGCCTTTGTTAATCAGTTTAGCCGTCAGGTTTTCACCCTTGCCGCGGATTTCCATAATGGCGTATTCCTCGGCCAGTTTCGGCAGTTCTTCCTCTGTTTCCGTAACCACGACCTCGGGCTGGGCAAACGGATTGGTCTTGTCGTTTTTCTTCTCGGCGATTTCGGCTTCCAAACGCGATTTCAAAATCGAAATCTGCGTTTGCAAGTTTTTGACTTCGCGCTGATAGTTTTCCTTGGCGGTTTCGGCGTCTTTCTGCGCTTTGGTTGCCAGAGCCGAAATATGCGCCATCTTGGTCTTCAGTCCTTCAATCAGGTTCTTTCTGTCCCTTTCGACGTTTTTAATCTGTTCATAAAGTTTGCCGTTGTTTTTAATCCATTCCTGCTTTTCTTTCAGCATGGTTTCCTTGTAGGCTTTCAAAACTTTTTCCTGTCTCAGGCGTTCCATTTTGGCCATCGCGTCCATAAGCGCTTTTCTTTCGCGCAGGATTTTGGCTTCCTGTTCTTTTTCCCATTCAATGCGTTTGCGCTCTTTTTCTTCTTTTTTGGCTTCTTCTTCTTCAAGGGCTTTCTGACGCTGGGCTTTTATCGCCGCAATCTCGTTTTTGATTTTTTCGCGGCGGAGTTCGAGAGTCAGCAAAGCCGTCTGTTTTTCCAAATCAGACATCTGCGAAAACAGCTTGTTGTCAATCTGGTCCAACAGTCCCTCGCCGAGATTTTCAACATCCGGTGCGTCAATGTTTTCCACGGGATCCGGCAGCGCGCCCGTATCGGCGGGCAGAGCGTTGGGGCCGTTCATCGGTGCATTGGGGCCGATGGCGGGAAGATTGGCATTCGGACCGGTTAACGGCATGTTTGCGTTCGGTCCCGTCAAAGGCATGTTGGCATTCGGACCCGTCAATGGCATGTCGACGTTGGAAGCGGCTGCGTCCGGTGCGTTGGGGCCGATAAGCGGCAGATTGTCCGCAACCGGCTGCGGCGTGTTCAAATCCGGCACTTCCGGCATATTTTCCGGCTGACCGTTTTCATCCGGGCTTGTCAGCGGCTGATCCTTGGGAAGGCTGTCCGGAGCCGGGAGTTCGTCCGGCAGCGACAACTCGTCGGGAATACTTCCGTCAACGCCGAGAAAATCGGTGTCGTTAGAGAGCTGCGGCAGTTCATTGGTCTCCAAAGTCACGTTTTGCGCATGCAGGTTTCCGGCCGCCGTCATACTGATGACGGAAACGCCCAGAGCCAGACACAAAAGCTTTTTCAAATTACAAAACATAGATTGCTCCCTCATATTCCCAAGTTTTAGCACCGGTATTGTATCTAATCATAGTAATCTCAAGTCCTGAAAATTTTATTAATAAATCGTTCCAAATCACCGGATTGTGTGTCGACGTAAATTTAAATTTTACCGAACGATACACGTTCTGCTGCGGCGAAGTGTAGGAAAAACTCGACAGGTTGACGGCCTGTCCGATGGACTGGAACAGATTGTTCAGCGTATTTTTCAGGTCGATGTCGGTTTTCAGCGGCGGCGACGAAATCTGACGGATTTTATCCAGCGGCACCGATGCAATCAGGCTGTTTCCGTCGTCGGAAATCGAACGCCCCGAGAACGTGATGCCGGACATGTCGAGCGCTTTTTCAATCCACGAAATCCGCCCGACCTGCCGTGACCAGGAAGTCGTCAAACCGCCCGGCGTGCACGAAATGTTGCCGATAACCCAGCCCGGCGGCATAATAGAAACCACGTCCTGAACCGCCTTATAGCAGTTTTTCATAACCTGTTCGGGGTCGGAAAGCTTCTCCCAGGGCTTGATTTCCGGCGGCACCTCGACGGGCTTGACCACTTTGGGGGCAATCGGCGCGATAATCGGCCGTTTCGGCGGCGCCAGAAAAATGCCGTTGATGATGCTGGAAAGCAGCCACAGGCCGATAATCGCCGAAATCGCGATAACCAGCATCAGCTTGGTGCCGCGCAGCGCCTTAATCTTTTGCAGCTTGGCGCGCATGCCCTGCGACATGAGTTTTTTGAGGTCGGGATATTCGGTTTCCTCAATTCCCCACTCCGGCGGCGCGATTTTTCTGCCCCAGTCCGGAACGGCCAGCATTGACAGAAACTGGTCTTTGGCTTCCTGTTCGTTCAAAAACAGCATATCGCCGTCGGAAAGGATAATGTCGTTGCGGATACAGGTATACCACCAGCCGTTGTCAACCTTGAATACCGCCACAAACGAAGATCTGTCGGCCATGGCCGTCGCCAGCGTGACCGCCGCGACGTTTTCGCCGCTCTTGTAGCCTTCTTTCGAGGCGCAGATACCAAACTGCGGCGCTTTGCCCTGCTTTATGCAGAACAGGTCGGCGCCTTCCATAACGCCTTCCGAGGCCTCTCCGACTTCCGTAAACGGATCGTCCTTGTTCTGTAACGGCTGCCAGAATAAGCTTGTCGCATAGGTAACGCCGTCGAGTTCGATATTCGTACCCCAAGTACGTCTGCCGTCCGCGTCGTAGTCGTCGTCTAATAACTTAGCTTCTTCCAGCACTGTTTTGCCCTTCCGAGATTAGTTGCCGCTCATTCTGGATTCCGGTGTCAGCGGGGATTCCAAAACAACCGGCGTTAACATGATGACCAAAATGCTTCTGGTCTTTGTGGCTACGGCCGTACCGCCCAGCAACGAGTTGGTTGCCGAACCGACGCCGGTCTTGGTCGCTTCGTTTTCAACGCGTTCATAACCGGTCAGAACCAGCGTTTCGCCTGATTTCAGAGCCACTTCCTGCGTAAAGCCGCGGGATTCGATAATCGGGTTCTGAATATACTGGCCGCCCTGGCCGCTTTCTGTGTCGCCGCCGCCCAGATCAACCCTTTCCAGCTGAATCAGATCTGACAATGTCAGGTTAAACATCAGCAGCAGTCTTCCGTGTTCCAGAATGCGCGGCAGTACATCCAGCGTAAAACCGGTTTCGATTTCTTCCGTTTCGGTCGAAATATCGTAGTAGCTTGCGTCGCCGCCGCTATTGGTCTTGGTAATTTCCGAAACGTAGTTTTGTTTTTTGATAACCTGAATCGGCGCCGGTTTGTTATTAAGCGTCGTAACCGTACCGGATGTAATCAGGTTGGTTGTGCCCTGGCTCGACAAAGCCTGAATGGCGCTGGTAACCGTCCAGTTGCCGGGCAGGATTGTCATGGTCAGGTTTTCGGTAATGTCCGTGCCGAGGCCGGGAACGCTGGCCAGACCGAGCTTGGTCTTGCCGTCGTCGAACGCGGCAGTCAGGTTCAGGCCGTACTGGTCGCTGTCGTCAATGTTAACCTGCAGAACCTTAACGCTGATGGCAACCTGCCGCGACAGGCGCGCGTTCTGCTCGTTGATGAATTTTGCGACTTTGGCAATATCGTTCGGGGTCGCCGTAATCGAAATTGTGCCGTTGGCCGGATCCATGGTCAGCTGCGAACCTTTGTCAATCATGGATTTGATTGATTTTTCAATGTTGCCCCACAGTTCAATTTCCGCCGAGCTGGCCAAAGTCAGCGAAGAGCTGCCGCCGCCGCCGGAATCCGTCGACGAACCGCCGACGTTGACCGACAGGGTCGGTTTGGTCGGCAGGCTGTAAAGGACAAAGGTCCTGGTCTGGTACTTATAGAAATAAATTTCTTTCTTTTCATATTTCCACCAGATGCCGAAACGCGAGGAAATTTCGTCCAGCAGGCCGCTCAGGGGACCTCGGTAGGAAACCAGCATTTTGTTCGGTTCGGTCCAGTCTGCGCCGACCGTGTTGGGGTTCGGCTTGTTCTGTGTGGCGTTTTTCAGCACGTCGGTTTCCAGTTGCGGTGCGTAACGTACTTTCAACGACGTGATTTTGTTAATCATGTCGCCGATTTCATACAGCGTAATCGGCCGGTTGGAGATAAGCGTAATGCCGTCTTTGGCTTCCAGATAAGAGGGAACCGGTTCGCCGTCATATTCGATTTCGCTGGTGTCTCCGAGCCAGATGTCGTTTTTGACCCGAACCACGTCGGTTGTAATCGGTTTTTCCGGAATTTTGGCCTTTTCCTTCAGGTCAATAGTCGCCTCAACTTCGCGTTCAATAGTCGCGTCCATGCTGGTAGACAGGGAGCATGATGCCGCAAAGACGACAACAGCCAGACCCAGCCCGAATTTCTGTAAGTTATTAATATGCATTCTCATCCTCCATGGTCTCGACAACTAAGACGCGGTTTCCTTTGTAAAATGTGGCAATCGGTGCCGGCCGTGCTCTCGCAAAGGCTCTGATTAAGGCCGAACTGACGTCGGCGAAACGGCCGCGGAACATGGCCCCCGCCGTTAAGGTATAGTTGCGGTTGGAGTTCCATATTAATCTCCAGCCGGCTCTTTCGCTCCACTCGGTCAACAGGGCTTTGAGCGTTTTTCCTTCTTCGGCGAGCCAGTCTTCAACCGGATCTTCGCCGGCGGCCATTCCGGCCTCGTCGCTCTGGCCGTTGTCCTCGGTCAGCTTAATTTCCTCTTCGTAATCGACAACTTCGTCTTCAATGCTCGGCGGAATGGATGCGGACAGGTTGTTGCCTGCCGCGGCCTGCGTGATGTTCTGGTCGCGGGGCGTTCTTTCGCCGTATTCGCGGTAATCTGCCGCCACTTTGGTATAGTTTACGAACTCATTTTCGTCGGCGCTCGGATCCACACTCTGAAACTCGGAAGTCTGGTAAGTGTTGCCGGCGCAGCTGTTGGGATCGGTGCATACAAAATTGTCCGGCGCGGGTTCCATAATGGTTCCGCGGCAGCCGGATGTAACAAATATGCTGAAGAAACAAGCGGCTAATAAGATTGTCTTGTTCATTCTGAGGTTTCCTAAGCTGTATTTTGTCATATTTTTTTACCTATCATACATATTGAAGAATAAATAATCAAGCGCGGTGCTTTACTTATTACCATGACTGGTAGTATGCCGCCTGGTCTTTGCTCTCCTTTACGTCCCTGTCAATGTTGCTGTTAATTCTTACCGTCCTTATAATAAACGAGTTTGGTTCGCGGGTTGTGAATACGGTATTGATTTTACGGTAATCTACACCCTTATTGGTTAAAATATTATGTAGCAGGTTCAGCCTTTTCTGCTGCAAGGCATACGAACTGGTGCCGTCAATGCGGATTTCCAGAATAACCGAACGGTCGGAATTGACTTTGTTGGCGAAAGCCTGAATCCACTTCAGCGTCGTTCCTGAAATCTCGGCGCGGTTGGGTTGAAAAGCCAGCCGCATTTCCGCCGGCAGGATTTTGGTCGGTTTATTTCCGTCTTTGTGCCGGCCGACCCTTCCGGTAATCCGGTCGACAAAACTGTTGCCTCCGACTTCTTCGGCGGTTTCTTTGCCGTTGTCTTCCGTTGAACCCCCTCCCGAAAACAGAGAGGTGATGCTTTTGAGCAGTCCGCCCTTGCTTTCTTTTTTGGGGCTTTCCGTCGGCATGCTGACGCTATCCTCTTTGGAAAGCTCTTTTTTTATCTGGTTTGCCGCTTCCTGCTGGTCGTCGGTTTTGTTTTTGTCGTCTTTGGAAGATTCCAGCTGCGGAACCAGATTTTTTTCGTTCAGAATGTCTTCCGGAATGGGAATCAGAATATTCTGCACCATGTCGGCGGCCAGTTTGACGCTTTTGCCGTCTTCGGCCGTGCCTTGAGGGGCTTCAAGCGCGGCCTGTTCCGCGTCTTTGTAATATTTGGCGTCCAGAACAGCGTTGTTTTTGGGAAACTTTGTGCCTTTTGCCGCAACCCACGGATTGTCGCTGCCGCTTTTTTCGGCCATGCTTTCCCAGTTTTTGCCCGGCTGTTGCTCTTCTGCCTTCGGCTCCCGGCGGACAATGCCGTCGGCGGCATTGTCTTTGTTGATCATGCTGCTTATCGGCGTATTGCCGCTGACCATGGCAATCTGATCCTTGTCGGCCGCCTTGGCGACTTTGAAGCGACCCTCGGTTGCGGCAAAGTCTTTTTGCAGCGGAATAAGCAGGTTTTGATCGTTTTCTTCAATGTCATAATTGTTGCCGCCCTTGTCGTAACCGCCTTCGTCGTTGCTTTCCGCAATCGGGGTTATGGCTTTTCTGGCCGGTTCTCTGGTTTCGCCGCTGGCAATCAACAGCGGTTTCGGCGCATGCAGATCGTTCTCGTCAACGCTGTAGTCTTCATCGCCGGTATCCCAGCCGCCCTGGTCTTTTTCGTTTTCGGGGTCGGTTATCGAAACGACCCTTTTCTTCGGCGCCTCTTTTGCCGGTGCCGCCACGGCTGCGGCAGCCAGCTGTTTTTCGGCGGAAACATCGGTTTCTTCCGCCGCTTTCTCGCCGTCATAAACCGGAGGAGGGGTGTTCATGATACGGTCAAAATCGGCGGAAACGAATTCCTTGCCGGATTGGCTTTCCTGCTCTGCCGGCGTGTCGGCAATGTCTGCCGCGGCAATTTCAAGCGGAATATCGTCAAAAACGGGATTGTCCGGTGTTTTTGGCGCTTTTTGAACGGCCGGTTCGGCGGAAGGGGTGGGCAGCTTTGCCGGCGCGTAAACGGTTTCGGTTGCCGGCGCCGGGTTTTTCTGCGGCGGCAGGCTTAAGGCGATTTTCTTAATCGGGCGAACTTTGGCGGAAACGGCGCCGCCGGCGTCGCCCATGAAAAACAACGATATGTTTTTGCTTGGGATTTTAACATTTTGAGAGGTTGCTTCCGGGGTATAAAAAAACAGTCCGTTTATTGTGAATAAAATAAACAGTGAAAAAACAAAGCTGCAAACAAAAGTTTTAAAAGCCGTTTTTTTCATAAATTATAAACCCCTCTAAACTCTAGATAATTCAATATGCGACTCTTGGCAAGCAGATATGAATTTATGCACAAATTTTGTGGATTCTTTCCCCTTGGCAGACATAAGGCCTGCCGTTGCGGCAAAACGAAAAATTTCCTTTTCGCCGTTTTGCTCTTGCTGCCATCTTTTTCCGCCGATTTTTCCGGCATCGGCCGAAAACGTGTTTTATGTGCCTGTTGTTAGAGAAAAATTTACCATTCCGGGCGTAAAAATAAGGGTGCTTGGACACCCTGCTAACTGTGAATTTTTTGTTACAGGAAAAAATATTAAGCCAAAACAACAGGTTATCTCTTTTTGGACTGGATGATTAATGCTGGAAAAAAGTTTAAAAATTAGCTATTCTAAAAGAGTATAAGAAGTTTTGCTAAATTAATTTAAGGAGAAAGATTATGCGATTTTTAAAGAAAAATTTTTGGACCCTCAGCTGTCTGGCATTAGTAATGGTTATGGCAGTTAGCGGCAACGCTCTGGCTGACGGCAATACCCTGATGGAAACCGCTCAGACAAAAGCCAAGAGCGTATTCTCGTCAGTTAAAACCATCATCTTCATCGTCGGCGGTTTCGGTCTGGTCGGTCTGGCTTTCCAGGCTATTTTCGGAAAAGTAAAATGGCCTTGGTTCGCTTCTCTGGCCGTCGGTCTGGCTATTCTGGCTGCTGCCGGTTCCATCGTTGAATACGCTACCGGTTCCCGCGATGCCGGTCTGGAAACAACCTTCGGTGACATCTAGTCTGACCGCTTGATGTGAACTGACTGATACTTGAACTAAGGGAGGCAAAAATGGTAAATTTTAAGCAAAATAAACCTGAAGGCCTCCCTTTTGTTCGCTCAGACGCAACAGAAACAAACAAAATTGCAAAGGTGGTGAGTAAAATGTTGTGCGTAAAATTAAAGAAATTCCTGTTTCTTTCCATGTTGATGTTCGTGGTTTCTTCAGTTTTATTTGCAACGGACTCATACGCGTTGTTTGAAACCCTGACACAGTCAGGTACCGAAATCTTTACCGGCATGCGCGAGATTATCTTTGCCGTGTCCGGTTTTGGTATCGTTGCCATTGCCATCGGCGGTTTCTTCGGAAACCTGAACTGGAAATGGCTGAGCGCAATTATCATCGGCCTGGTTGTTATTGCAACCACTGCCGCCATTATTAACTATATGGTAGATAGTGACGTTGCTGTAACAACTTTGAAAATTCAAGATACCTTAATTCATGCCAACTAATGCTTTTTTGCTGGGGCTTTGAGGACTATGAGGAGGATGCCATGTTAAACATTAAAAATAAATCTAACTTATTTTTAGCCGCCTTTGTGTTTGCAGCACTGGCTTCTTTCTCTGATTTTGCTAAAGCCGATGTCGAAATCGACTGCTCGGGTAAGGAAGGCTATCAGCTGACCATTTGCGAACAGCAGAAGGCTCTGGCCGAGAAGAATGCCAAATCCAACGAGAAAGCCGAAGATAAGGCTGACAAAAAAGCAGCAAAAGCAGCCGAACAGGCTACGGAAGCAACCAATGCCCAGAAAGCGGCGGATGAAAAGCGCAAAGCAGAATATTCAAAATATAATGAAGCGTCTAAAACGGCGGAAGCCGCTGAATCTAAAATGAAAGCAGCAGAAGCCGCTAAAAAGGACGCAGAAAAGAAAATGAATGATGCCATTGCCCGCGGCGATACTGAAGCGGCAAAAGCGGCGCGTGATGAAATGACGAAGCAACACAAGGCAGCTGCTATGGCTTATTCTGAATTGAACAGTGCCAATGAGGCTAAAGATGAAGCCTACAAGGCGGCAAGTAAGGCACAGAAAGAAGCTGATAAGGAAAAGAAAAAAGCCGACAAGGCAGCCCAAAAGGCTGAGAAAGAAAAAATAAAAGCAGCGGAAAAAGCTGAAAAAAATGCCAATAAGGATTTGAAAAAGGCTCAAAAAGAGTACGACAAGCTGCAGGAAAAATGTACAAAAGATCCTGATAAATGCGATGTAGACGCGCTTCAGGCAGCTCAAACAAACCTTATGGCAGCCAAAAGAAATGCCGATGCGGCCACCAAAAACCGTGAAGATGTGGATGGAACAACGGCCGCAAATGAAAAAGCTGCTGCCGAGGCTGAAGCCGCCGCAGCAGAGGCCGCCGCGGCTGAAGAAGCTGCCCGTCAGCAGGAAATATATGATTATATGGATGAAGAAGCGCCAAATGAGGCTGAAATTCAGGCCTATAACTGTAAGGATTCATCAACCGGAGAAAGTTGTACGCTGACTGCGGATAATGCAAGCACCTGTAAATGTGAATATAAGGAAGTTTATACCGATGCAAACGGTAACACCAAGGAGGGCAAGGTCGGCACTTTTGATGAACTTGATGCCAACGGAAATCCGGTTGCTATGCAGCGTTGTTATGAGGCCAAAGACGATATTTTCAAATATATCGCCTGCAAAGCGATGACGACGCTGGCCGATGTCCGTGTCATTGTCTATACGCTGGCCGGCTTTGGTTTGATTGCCTTTGCTTTCGCAGCGATTTTCAACAAAATCAGCTGGAAACATCTGGCCAACCTTTGTATCGCTCTGTTCATCCTTTCCATGATGACGCCGTTCATCAGCTACTTTACGCAGGATAACGGTGCGCAGATTACCTATGGAAATTATTTACCGGCGGGATTTACGAATATAAGCGGCTCGGACGTAGAC
>OBWL01001504.1_pt1 | contig 13251 bp, 10 predicted proteins | sample 1538061 | NCBI WGS metagenome assembly OBWL01 (sample SAMEA2580085, study PRJEB22360) | human gut metagenome | biome: human gut; feature: human-associated habitat; material: faeces | place: Denmark | collected 2008/2010
CTGCGGCGCTCGGGGGCGCCGGTCGCGCCCCCGTCCAACGGGCATGCGCCTTCCCCGACTGACGGCGCATGCCCGTTGCATTCGCATCCCGCCAGCCCACCGCACGGCGCGGGCGGTCGAAGCGATTGAAAGGAACCCCCTCCATGTTGAAGAAAACCCTCGCCTTCGCCCTGTCAGCGGCGCTTTTCGCGTTCTCGCTCGCCGGCTGCGGCGGAAATTCAATCGACAGCGCAAAGGCAAGCGATGCCGATTCCCAGGAAAAGACCGAACAGGCGGCCGATGCGCCCGAGGGCGCAAGCGCTGCCCCCATCACCGCCGACAAGGTGGCCGACGGCACCTATCCGATCACCGTAGATTCCAGCTCGAACATGTTCAGGATTGTGGACGCCCAGCTCATCGTGGAAAACGGCTCCATGCACTGCGTGATGACGCTTTCCGGCACGGGCTACGGCAAGCTCTTCATGGGCACGGGCGACGAGGCTGCCGCCGCAAGCGAGGCCGACTTCATCCCCTATGTGGAAAACGCGGAAGGCAAGTACACCTACGACGTGCCCGTTGAAGCGCTCGACGAGGACACCGCCTGCGCCGCGTGGAGTATTAGAAAAGAGCAGTGGTACGACCGCACGCTCGTGTTCGAATCCGCCGGCGTCGATCTGCGCGCCGACGCACTGAAGTAACGCCATGCGGTCGATTCTTCCCAAGGGGGAAAGCAGGAAGCGTCGCAGCATCGCGGTGCGCGCGATCGCCTGCGTTCTCGTCGCCCTGCTCGCGCTTCCCTTCGCGGGGTGCAGTGCGAGCCCGAACGCGACCGGTGGCACGGCAGGCTCTCAGGAATACACTGTGAGCGTCTCGCTCTCCGGCGGGTCAGGGCGCGCAAGCATCGCCTCACCCACCACAATTGTGAAGGATGGCGACACCTACACCGCGACCATCACCTGGTCGAGTTCGAACTACGACAAGATGACCGTCGACGGCGTAGACTACGCGCCCGTAAACGACGGCGGCAACTCCACGTTCGAGATACCCGTCACGCTCGACGAGGACATCGCCGTGTCGGCCGAGACCGTCGCCATGTCGACGCCGCACACCATCGACTACACGATCCACTTCGACTCATCCACCATGAAGAAGAAAACGGGCGACGATGCAAGCGGCGACTCCCCTGCGGGAACGGCTTCAAGCGCCGCGGCCGACTTCCACAACGCCGATTTGGGCTGCGGCTGGGAGCCGACGGGGACGCTTCAGCTAGAATACGCCAAGCACTTCACTGTCGACGAGTTCGAAGGCGGCTTGCGGCTTATCTGCGTTTCGAACGGGGAGCGCTTCCTCGTGGTGCCGCAGGATGCGAAGGTACCTGATGGGTTGAGCTCCGACATCGCGGTCATAAGGCGCCCCGCCGACAAGGTGTACCTCGTGTCGTCGGCGACGATGTGCCTGGTCGACGCGCTCGATGCGAACGACAATATCCTCATGTCGGGCACGAAGGCCGACGATTGCTCGGTCGGGGGCTTCAAAAGCGCGCTCGAAAGTGGGGCGATCGCCTACGGCGGCAAGTACAGCGCGCCCGACTACGAGCGAATATCGGCCTCGGGCTGCACGCTCGCCATCGAGAACACCATGATCAACCACACGCCCGATGTGAAGGAAAAGCTGCAGAAGCTCGGGCTCGTCGTGCTCACCGAACAGTCGTCGAGCGAGCCCGAAGCACTCGGGCGCGTCGAGTGGATTAAGCTTTTCGGCGTCCTGTTCGACAAGGAAGACGAGGCCGCGCACCTGTTCAACGAGCAGAAGGCCCGCGTCGAGCAAACGTCGAGGCTCGCGTCGTCAGGTAAAACCGTGGCGTATTTCTACATTAACTCGAACGGGGCCGCCGTCACGCGGCGGGCGGGCGACTACGTGGCGCAGATGATCGAGCTTGCAGGCGGCAACTACGCGCTCGATGACGCGCAGACGGCGTCGACGTCAGGTTCGTCAGTAACGCTCGAAATGGAGCGCTTCTACGCGACGGCGAAGGATGCCGACATCATCGTCTACAACGGCACCATCGACGAATCGGTTGCCACCTTGAACGACTTCGTAGGCAAAAACGCGCTATTGTCGCAGTTCAAAGCCGTGAAGAACGGCAACGTCTGGGTCACAAGCGCCGACATGTACCAGCAGATGACTTCTACCGCCGACATTATCGACGAGCTGCACGGGGCGTTCACCGGCGATGACGCGAGCGACTTCCATTATCTGAGGAAGCTTGGCTAGCGTCATGAGAAGCCGGCTTTCCATGACATACGACGAATCGGGACGCGCCGCGCGGTGTCGCGTCGTGACGGCGCTGCTCGCTGTTGTCCTCATCGTGCTCGTCGGGGCCAACCTGTGCATCGGGAGCGTGCTCGTGCCCGCAGACCACATCCCCGGCATCCTTTCGGGCGGCGCGGCCAATTCCATGGAAAGCCAAGTCATCTGGGAGATTCGCCTGCCGCGCGTGCTTTCAGCCGTGCTTCTCGGCGGGGCACTTTCGCTCTCCGGGTTCCTGCTGCAGACGTTTTTCAACAACCCCATCGCCGACCCGTTCATCTTGGGCGTCTCCTCGGGCGCAAAGTTCGTCGTCGCGCTTACGATGATCGTGCTTCTGGGCGCGAACCAGGGCATGTCCTCGCCGGCCATGGTGGCCGCAGCGTTTCTGGGATCGCTTATCACCATCGGCTTCGTGCTCCTCATCGCACGGCGCATAAGTTCCATGGCCATGCTCATCGTGGCGGGCGTCATGGTGGGATACATCTGCTCGGCGGCGACGAACTTTCTCATCGCCTTCGCCGACGACCAGTCCATCGTGAACCTGCACAACTGGTCTTTGGGTAGCTTCTCGGGTTCGAACTGGGACGACATTGCGGTCATCGCGGTCGTGGTGATCACCGTGAGCGCATGCGTATTCGCGATATCGAAGCCCCTTTCCGCCTTCCAGCTGGGAGAAGCCTACGCGAAAAGCGTCGGCGTGAACGTCGCACGCTTCCGCGTGGTGCTCGTCCTTCTAGCGAGCATGCTCTCCGCCTGCGTGACCGCGTTCGCTGGTCCGGTGTCGTTCGTAGGCATCGCGGTTCCGCATCTCGTAAAGTCGGCGCTGAAGTCGTCGAAGCCCATCCGCGTGATTCCTGCGTGCTTCTTGGGAGGCGCCATCTTCTGCGCGGGTTGCGATTTGATCGCGCGCACGCTGTTCTCTCCCGTCGAGCTTTCCATCAGCGCCGTCACCGCCATCTTCGGCGCGCCGGTGGTTATCGCACTCATGTTGAAGAAGCGGGTGAGGTAGATGGGGGAATTCGTGCCGCGGCCCAAAACGCTCGGAGGGAACATTCCATGCTTGGCCAGTCCTGAGCTCGCACGAAAGCGCCAGAAGTCACTTTCGGCTCGTGCGGAACTGCGCGCGGAACGCCTCCTTCGAGCGGAGTCGAACCTCGAAACCCCGGTCGAAACGCAGGCTGACGGAGCGCCGCTTTTCCGCATAAGCGCCCTGTCGGCGGGCTACGACAAGAAGGTCGTAGTCGAAGGTGTCAATCTGGAGGTTCGCGCGGGCGACGTCGTGGCGCTCATCGGGCCGAACGGCTCGGGCAAGTCGACCATCTTGAAAACCATCACACGCCATCTTGCACCGCTTGCCGGCGCGGTAGAGCTCGACGGACGGGAGATTTCCCGATGGAAGACGGCGGAGTTCGCAAGGAACCTTGCCGTTATGCTGACAGATCGCCCCCGGACCGAGCTCCTCACCTGCCGCGATATCGTAGAGGCGGGAAGACATCCCTACACCGGGCGAATGGGCACACTCTCGCCCGACGACCATAGTCGGGTCGACGAGGCAATGAAAACCGCACATGTGGAAGAGCTCGCCGAGCGCGACTTCATGCAGATAAGCGATGGGCAACGCCAGCGCGTCATGCTCGCACGCGCCATCGCGCAGGATCCGCGTGTGCTCGTGCTCGACGAGCCCACGTCGTATCTCGATATCCGCTACCAGATCGACCTGCTGCGAATACTTCGCCACCTTGCGAAATCGCGGAATGTGGCTGTCATCATGTCCATCCACGAACTCGAGCTCGCGCAGAAAAGCGCCGACAAGGTGATTTGCGTGAAGGACGGCCGGGTCTTCCGCGCCGGCGCACCCGAGAACATATTCACGCGCGAGACAATTGGCGAGCTCTACGGCCTTCAGCATGGCACCTTCAACGAGCGCTTCGGCAGCGTGGAAATTGGGCGCCCACACGGTGATGCGCACACGTTCGTCATCGCCGGCGCAGGTACGGGGTCGGCTGTGTTTCGCCAGCTCATCCGGCAGGGCAAGGCGTTCTACGCGGGCGTTCTGCACGAAGGGGACATCGACTGCGAGCTCGCGCGCGACCTGGCGACGGAATGCGTGGCCGAGCGCGCCTTCGAGCCGATCGGGGATAAAACCATAGCCCGCGCCAAAGAGCTCCTCGTCCACTGTGCGCGCCTTATCGTGTGCCCCGCCGCCTTCGGCACCATAAACGCCCGCAACGCAGAGCTCGTCGAATTCGCACGCTCGCATGGTATCGAGGTCATGCGAGCGTGCGAAGGTGCATCGGAGGATTCCCAATTGGAGTGGGAAGGATAAACTGGACTTTCATTTAAGGATCCTAAGGCTACAGCTCCTACGCCGGCGAGGTCTCCAAGGCGCCGGAGAACCTCGTGAACAGGAATTTCCACGCCGACGAGCTCAACTAGGCCTAATCCAAACGAGATTCCAGACTCGACAGGCCATTGAGGGTCAGATCGTTGGCGACCTCAGAGACGCGCTCAATAGGAACCGAGCCGTCAGACAGCGCCCACGTGCGATAGATACCGATAATACCCGACAGCAAAAACGCCAGATAGTAGTCGAACATCTCGTCCTTGAGACCTTGGGGCAGCAGATCGCGCTCGGCAATCTCGTGCTCGAGCGGTGCACGAAGACGAGCCATAAAATCATCGAGCGGAATGTTCTCGATCAGCTGACGATTGAGCACGAGGTTGTTGCACAGCGCCTCGTTAACGGTTTTAAAGAAGGTCGCCGCCGCGCCAAGGGCGCGCTCGTTGGTGTCGCCGTCCATGGAAGCAAGCGTTTTCTCGACCGAGTCGACAATCATCTCCACAACATCGACGGCAATGGCATCGAGCAGGCCGTCAACCGTGCCAAAGTGAACGTAGAAGGTTTTGCGGTCGACATTGGCCTCGCGCGCGATGGCACTCACCGTAATGTCTGCCAGCGGCTTTTCCATGAGCAGGCGCTCGAAAGCCGAAAGGATGGCATTGCGGCTGCGAACGATGCGGCGGTCAAGACGCGGTTTGCTGGTTGCCATGGGCGTGTCCCTTCGATAAGAGGGCATTCATCAACAGATGAGAGATAATCTACGTAAGAGGATTATCCCCCATACAGCACAAATATGCCCCGCATCATGAAGAACGCACGACTGCCCTACTGAGACTTAGGGTGCTTCTTCTTATTGAGTGCCGACGGAGATACGCGAATACCGTCGCCTGTCTGGCGCACATAGGTTTTATGAGCCGGCTTAGCGGCCCCAGAAGCCTTCTGAGCGTGCTTCTTGGGGTCAACGGTAACAGCATTCGTGGGGTGCGGCTTAGTGGGCGCAGAGGGCGTCTGAGACGTGCGGCCGAGCTTGCGCATCACACGATCCCAGCGCGCATGGATGCTCTCGTTGTGGGCGCTCTTAAGTCCCAGCAGGGGCGCAGCCAAAATGGTCGGCGCAATAAACGTAATGAGGCGCCACAGCAGATAGCCGGCGGTCGAAGCCGACCCAAAGAAATGACCCAAGAACAATGCAAAGCCGCCCTCAGCGCCACCAGTTCCACCGGGCAAGGGAACCGCAGAGCTCAGCAGCTGGACAAAGGCGCTCGCGGCCATGACCGAGAAAAAGTCGACCTCGTGGTGGCCAAAGGCAAGCATCAGGAAATACGGCACCAGATAGAAAAACGCGAGTTGCAGCATGGTGATGACCACCGTGAGCAGCATGGAAGAAAAATGTCCGGCTGAAAGCTTGAACTTCTCGGAGAAGGAGTAGATCTCGCCATCGACAAACGTGCGCCATCCCTCGATCTTAGTGGCCGAGACACCAATGCGCTCAAGCCAATTGATGATGCAATGGGCGACGCGCGTGACGGTCTTAGGCATGAGCGCGACGGCGAAGATGCCCAGCAAGATGCAGCAGTGCCCACCAAAGCTAAAGACGCACAGCAACGTCATGTCGCCATAGCGCTCGGCAAAAAACGGCATGCGAGCAAGCAGTAGGATAGCGCCCCAGGCAACGAGGCCAAACTGGTACACGATAAAACGCGTGAATTGCGTGGCGCCGGCCTCGCCCACGTTTTGGCCGGCCTTGGTCAGGCGATAGATTTGAGCCGGGGTGGAGCCCATCATCATGGGCGTCAGGTTACCAAAGAAGATGCCACTCGCCTCGACCGAGATCAGGTCGCGGATGCCGACGGGCGAATTGGGATCGAGCCAGACGGCGATCGCATAGGCCACAATGCCAAAGAACAGGTACATGAACATGCAAAGACACGCGACAACGAGCCATGACGCCTGGACGCTCGACATAGCGGCCCAGAACTGCCCCATCTGCCCGGTTACCACCAGATAGACGATATAACCTACCAGCACGACGCCGATAAAGATGGCGCCGCGGCGTGCGCTCTTATTGTCATCTCCGCCCGAGGCCTCAACCTCGACCTGGGGCTTAGACGTATGCTGAGAGGACTCCGTCATGAGACTCCTTCTAACAGTCAAAATATCTTGGATATTGTACCCGTAAGGGCCATAGGCAGAACGCAAAGCTCTGGTTCAAACGGGAATTGCAGACGGTTGTTTGAAAATAAAAAAACCCGGCCTTCCATAGGAAGTCCGGGTATCAGATGCGTGGTAGCCCGTACCAGATTCGAACTGGTGATCTCCGCCTTGAGAGGGCGGCGTCCTAAACCGCTAGACGAACGGGCCATAAGCCTCAGCAGAAAAGAAGTGGTAGCCCGTACCAGATTCGAACTGGTGATCTCCGCCTTGAGAGGGCGGCGTCCTAAACCGCTAGACGAACGGGCCACATGACATCTGCACTGCCGTGCTGCGAGGAAATATATTACGGGACAAAAAACGTCAGCGCAAGAAGAAATTCCAAATTGCCGAAAAATTGTCGGCAGGTTATGGAATACGCAGGTAAACTTGGTAGCTAATTCAAGTTGAGATGAACCAAAAGAGCTTCGCGCTCGTTGGGAATATCGTCTTCGATCACGGCGTCGAGGGCGGAGTTGAGAAGCTGACCCAGTTCCGGCCCGGGCTTGACTCCGGCACGGATCAGGTCGCCGCCGTTGATGGCGAGCATCTTGAGCGTATAGGGCTCCCCTGCCTTCAGCAGCTCGTGCGCCAGCGCGCGCATCTCCTCAATCGTCTCAACATAATAGAAGCACGACGGGGCCTTGCCAAGTGTGTCGGCACGCTTAAGGTCCATGAGCTCGTCCATCAAACGCGGCGTGTCGACGCCCTCACCCGAAAGCGCGCGCATCATATTGAGCAGGCAGGAGCGCTCGGGGCGCAGCGGCTTGTCATGGTATTTGATGAGCAGGCACACGTCGCGCACCAAGTCGTGCGAGAGGGCCAGGCGATCCATAATGAGGCGCGCTTTCTTGGCGCCGAGCTCGGGATGACCGTAGAAGTGTCCGCTGCCGGCGTGATCGACCGTGAAACACTCGGGCTTGGACACATCGTGCAAAAACGCCGCCCACATAAGGCTCGACGAGGGCGCGACGCCGTCACACAGCGCGAGCTCCCCCGCCACCGTAAGCACACGGGCGATATGCTCGTAGACGTTAAACGCATGATAGACACTGCGCTGATCAAACCCGCGACCCGCTGCCAACTCGGGCACGGCGGCGCAGATGAGCTCGGGGTAGCGCAGCATCGCGTCTCCCCCATGACCGGTCGAAAAAATGCCCTTGAGCTCAATACCCACACGCTCGCGCGCCACGGCATCGAGCAGCGGCGCGCACTCGGCAAGCGCGCGCTTGGTCTCGGGCTCAATCATAAAGTCAAGGCGGCAGGCAAAGCGCACCGCGCGCAACATGCGCAGTGCATCCTCGTTAAAGCGACGCTTGGGATCGCCGACAGCACGAATCAGCTTGCGCTCCAAGTCACCCTGGCCGTCGTAGCGGTCGACAAGCCCGCGCTCGGGATGCCAGGCCATGGCGTTGACGGTAAAGTCGCGGCGCGCTAGATCGTCCTCGAGCGAGGCGGCACGCTCCACACTCTGGGGATGGCGACCATCGGTGTAAAAGCCATCCAGGCGGTACGTGGTGACCTCGATACGCTCGCCATCGGAAATAGCCGTGATTCCGCCAAATTTAATGCCCGACTCCACGACCGCGATGCCGGCGGTCTCGGACGCCGCTCTGGACTTCTGCCACAGGCCGCTACAGCACATATCAACATCGTGGCTGGGGCGCCCCATCAGGGCGTCGCGCACCCAACCGCCTACGTACCAAGCCTCAAGACCGGCTGCTTCGAGCGAACGCAGGACGCGCAGGGAGGCATCAGACGGTTGCGTACCGTTGAGAGAAACATTGCACATGCCTATGGCCTCCTGCACTTGCGAGCGTTAATCGATGGTTCTCAAGAAGTCTAACAAGAAACGAGAAAGCGCGCACACGCAATCGCGTCGTCGATTCGATAAAACGAGACAGCAAACGCCACATACGTTCAGCGCACAAAAAACACCCGCCTTGGTAATCCAAAGCGGGTGTTCGGCAACGATGTATCGATGCTGCTAGCAGACCTGGCGAACCTCGATGTGCTTCTTATATTCGTCCACCTTGGCAAAATCGCCCAGACCGGGGCACTCGACCACGTTGGCGCCGGTGGCCATCGAAAGACGCAAAGCATCCTCAATACGCTCGGGGGCGTCGTGCCACACGGACAGGAAGGCAGCGAGCGAGGAATCGCCGGCACACACCGTCGACAGCAGCTTGACGTCGAAGGTGCGGTTGGCAAACCAGATGTGCTCGCCGTTGGAGAAGTAAGCACCGGCGCCACCGAGGGTCAGCAGCACGTTCTTGGCGCCCTTGGCATGCAGCTCGGCCATAGCGCCCTTGACGGACTCATCGTCGCCACCGCTCACCTTGATGCCAAAGATGTCGAGCAGCTCGTCGTCATTGGGCTTGATCAGCAGCGGCTCCATGGCAATGAGGTCTGCCAGCTGATGGCTCGAGATATCGAGCACGAACTCGGCCCCCTTGGCCTTTACACGGCGCAGGACCTCGGCCAAGAAGCCCTCGGAAGTGTTAGGAGGCAGCGAGCCGCTAATGACCAGGCAGGTCATGTCATCGAGCGAATCGATAAGCTCAAACATCTCCTGCTCGTTGGCCTCGTTGATGGCGGCACCGGCGTTGACCATGTTGTACTCGGTGTCGGGGCCGGCATTGAGGAACACGTTGACGCGCGTGATGCCGTCGGTCCACACGGGCTTGACGGGCACGCCCAGGGCCTCGGCGCCCTTGACGATAAACTCGCCCGAGAAGCCAGCGAAGAAGCCCAGAATCGTGGTGTCGACACCGTAGTGATCGAGAGTGAACGAGACGTTAAGACCCTTGCCGTTGGGCGTGTAGACCGCGTTGCGGGTACGCGTGACAGTGTTGGCAGCAAGGCCGTCGCAGGCGATGTTGTAGTCAATGGCGGGATTTGCAGTGAGCGTGTAAATCATGAATGTTCCTTTCACGAAGCAACGTGTTAATGAAAGTATATTCCACGCATCGGTAAAAGGCTAGGACAACTCGGTGAACGGTGTGGAAGCGATGAAGTACGGCAGGACATCTCCACCCCCATGAAGAAACAAAAAAGGCGCCCCGGCCGAAACCGGGGCGCCGCATGCGCACGAATATGTCGCGTTTCGATTACTGACGATCGAGCTTGCGGACAGCAACGCGCTTGCTGTACTCGTCGACGTGACCAAAGTCGCCAATGCCGACGGACTCGGCAACGTTGGCGCCGGTGGCCATAGCGAGCTTCATGGCCTCCTCGACGTTGTCGCGATCCCTGTACCACTTGTGCAGGAACGCAGCGAGGGTGCAGTCGCCGGCGCAGACGGAAGAAACCAGCTTGATGTTGAACTCACGCTTGGCGTACCAGATGTCCTCGCCGTTGGAGAAGTAAGCGTCGCCGCGGCTACCACGGGTGAGCAGCACGTTCTGAACGCCAGCGTCGTGAGCCATCTTCATGGCAACGCGGACCTCGTCGTCGGTGTCGACCGGCACGCCGAAGATGGCCTTCATCTCGTGATGGTTCGGCTTGATGAGCAGCGGCTTCTTGTGAGCGAGCTCCTTGAGCTTGTCGGAGGACAGGTCCAGGACGACGTCGGCGCCACGAGCCTGAGCGTGCTCCATGACCTGAGCCAGGAAGTCGGGCGTAGCTTTGGGAGGCACGGAGCCGGAGACGATCAGGCACTCAAGATCGCCCGCGGTGTCCAGGATGTTGTAGAGCTCCTCCTGGTGCTGCGGCGTGATCGGAGCACCCGGGTTCAAGATGCCGTACTCGTGCTGGCCATCGTTGACGTAGGTGTTGATGCGCGTGATACCGTCGGTCCAGACCGGGCGGCACAGGCAGCCCAGGTTCATGACCTCCTCGACGATAAACTTGCCCGTGAAGCCAGCGAAGAAGCCGAGTGCGACGGTGTCAACGCCCATCTTCTTAAAGGCGAAGGACACGTCGAGGCCCTTGCCGTTAGCCGTGTAGCTGGCCGAGCCGGTGCGGACGTTCTCGTCGGGCTCGAGCGGAGAGCTCGAAACCGTCATGTCGACAGCCGGGTTAGCGGTTAGCGTGTAGAACATTTACAGTACCCCCTGTATATGTGAGGGCCGCGTGGCCGGCCCATTCCAACCACGCGGTTACCTCTGATACCAAATTAGCGAGCTGCGGACTCGAGCAGTGCCTTGACCTCGGCGGCGGTGTTGCAGGCGAGCGCCTTCTCGGCGAGCTCGTCGCACTCGGCCTTGGTCCACTGGCTGATGGTCTTGCGGGCGCGCAGGATCGACGGAGCGCTCATCGAGAACTCCTCCAGGCCCCAGCTGATCAGCAGCGGCTCGAGCAGCGGATCGGCAGCGGCCTCGCCGCACATACCGACCATGATACCGGCCTTAACGCCGCTCTCGATGATGTTCTTGAGCGAGCGGAGCACGGCGGGATAGTACACCTGGTACAGGTTGGAGATGGTGTCGTTACCACGGTCGGCGCACATGGTGTAGCCGATCAGGTCGTTGGTGCCGATGGAGAAGAAGTCGGCAACCTCGGCAAGACGGTCTGCGAGCAGCGAAGCGGCGGGCGTCTCGACCATGATGCCGACCTCGATGTTCTCGTTGAACTTGCGACCCTCTTCGGTCAGCTCGGCCTTGCACTGCTCGACGAGCTCCTTGACAGCCAAGACCTCCTCGACGCAGGTGACGAGCGGGATCATGATCTTGACGTCACCGAAGGCGCTAGCGCGCAGCAGAGCGCGGAGCTGGACCTTGTACTGGTCGGGATTGGCCAGGCAGTAACGCACGGCGCGGAAGCCCATGAAGGGGTTATCTTCCTTGACCATGTGCAGATACGGAATCTCCTTGTCGCCGCCAACATCGAGCGTGCGGATGATGACCGGAGCACCCTTGAGCGCGCTGGAGACCTTACGGTAGGCGTTGAACTGCTCCTCCTCGGAAGGAAGCTCAGCAGAGTCCATGAACAGGAACTCGGAGCGGAACAGACCGATGGCCTCGGCGTCGTGATCGAGCGCGTTGGGCACGTCATCGGGGTTACCGATGTTGCAGGCGATGATCTTCTTGATGCCATCGGCAGTCACGGACGGCTTGCCGCGGAAGGCCTCGAGGGCTGCCTTCTCGGCAGCGAAGGCCTCGGCCTTGGCGGTGTAGGCAGCGAGCGTCTCCTCGTCGGGATCGGCCTCGACGATACCCTTGCCGCCGTCGACGACAACGGTCATACCGTTGCGCAGCGCGGTGCAGCTGTTGGAAACCGAAAGGACAGCCGGGATCTCGAGGGCGCGCGCAATGATCGCGGAGTGCGACGTGCGGCCACCGGTCTCGGTGACGATACCGGCAACGTGGGCCTTATCGATCGTGGCGGTCATGGACGGCGTAAGGTCGTGCACGACAACGACGGTGTTCTCGGGCAGGACGGAGAGGTCGACGACCTCCTTGCCCAGCAGCTCGGCCAGAATACCGGTGCGGATGTCGGCGATGTCGGCCGCGCGCAGACGGAACATCTCGTCGTCCATGGACAGGAACATGTTCTCGAACATGGTCGAGGTGTCCATGAGCGCCTGCTCGGCGCAGGTACCGCCGTCAATGGCGGCGTTGATGGCGTCGGTCATGCCCGGGTCCTGAGCCAGGACAATGTGTCCGCTCATGATCTCGGCCTCGGCCTCGCCCACCGTCTCCTTCATGTGGTCGGCCTGAGCCTGGGTCTTCTCGCAGAAGACCGAAAGAGCGGACTGATAGCGCTCCTTCTCTGCTGCCGAATCAGCAACCTCGTGCGGCTCAAACGTCAAGTCGGGATCGACGGCGACCATGACGGTGCCGATACCGATGCCCTCGGAAGCGTTGACTCCCTGATACATTCCCATTCCTCTCTCCGTGTCATGTGATAAAGCGTTTTGCCATATCCATGACAAAAGAGCGCAGCTACCTTACAACAGGTCACTGCGCCCCCAAATATGAACTTAGTTGTTCAACATGCGACCCGTTTGAGTTCTACTCGCCAAGACCGCTCTTGATGAGCTCGATGGCAGCAGCCAGAGCCTCGGCCTCGTCAGCGCCGTCGCACTTGACCTCGACCTCGGTGCCGCAGGGGATACCAGCAGCCATGAGGGCCATCGGGGACTTGCCGTTGACCTCCTTCTCGGGGGTGACGACCGTCACGTCACAGGCGTACTTGCCCATGGTGGAGGCGAACAGACCAGCCGGACGCATGTGCAGACCCTGAGGATTAACGAGGGTAGCCTTCTCAGAAACCATAATTGACTCCTTTTTGTGTTTAACCCCTGTCATGCATGTGGCAGGAGTCAGATTCACGACGTTGTTTATATTAACTCACATCAAACGGTTTTTCATTGTGTTTCACACGAATTGTTGGACAGATGTCGTATCCCTGCGCTCGCCCGCCGGGCGGGACGATTAAGTTTGCTGCTCTACAGTCCTGCGCAAGACGGAAAGCACATTAAGTGCTTT
>OBWL01001530.1_pt1 | contig 12966 bp, 15 predicted proteins | sample 1538061 | NCBI WGS metagenome assembly OBWL01 (sample SAMEA2580085, study PRJEB22360) | human gut metagenome | biome: human gut; feature: human-associated habitat; material: faeces | place: Denmark | collected 2008/2010
TCAACCAATTGGCGCGGCACGAGCTTCGGGCCCCCGCCGGTGCCGCCGACAAGCTGCCTTTCCTGCCCCGGTGGGAGACGAAGGCCATCGACCTCCACGCCGCCTACGCCCAGCGGATGAGCGAGGTGGGCAAAAAGGGCTGCGGCATGTTCGCCAAGCACCACGTCTTCACGGTCGAGAACGGCCAGCTGGTGCCGGTGCGCTACCCCGACCCCCAGCGCCTCGACGAGCTGCCGGGCTACGAGCAGGAGCGGGAGAAGGTCATCGCCAACACCCGCGCCCTGCTGGCCGGGGTGCCCGCCAACAATGTCCTGCTCTACGGCGACGCCGGTACGGGCAAATCCAGCACCGTCAAGGCCATCGCCAACGAGTTCGCCGCCGACGGCCTGCGCCTCGTGGAAGTCAAGAAGAACCAGCTCTATCAGATCCCCGATTTGATGGACAAGCTGGCGGCAAATCCGCTGAAGTTCATCCTCTTCATCGACGATTTGAGCTTCACGGCCAACGACGACAACTTTGCGGCCCTGAAAGCCATCCTCGAGGGCAGCGTGGGCGGCAGAGCCCGGAACATCGCCGTTTACGCTACCTCCAACCGCCGCCACCTCATCAAGGAGACCCTCTCCGACCGCACCGGCGACGACATCCACGAGGCCGACACCCGTCAGGAGCTGATGAGCCTTTCGGCCCGGTTCGGCCTCACCGTCACCTTCCAGCGGCCCGAGAAAGCCCGGTTTGAGGTCATCCTCACCGAGCTGGCCAAACAGCACGGCATCGAGATGCCCCACGACGAGCTGCTGACCAAGGCCGAAGCCTTCGCCATCCGTGCCGGAGGCCGCAGCCCCCGCGTCGCCAAGCAGTTCATCGAGCAGTGCGCCGCAGGAGTGCAGAAGTAAATAATAGGAACGATTCAAATCTTCGAGAGTTCCCTCATGGAATCCCTCCGGAGGCATTCTCTTCGGATGCCCCGGACCACAGCGCCGGGATCCTGCAAAAAATGCGAGAGCTCATACCGCGCAAAAGCGCGGCCCTTATCCGAGACGAAGATTTTCCCCTCCGCAAAGCTTACGGTGAAGCCCCGGAATTCAAATGCAAGGCCGTTGTCCGGTTCGTTGATGGTGTCGCCCCAGACGGCCCACTTCAGGGCCGAACAAAGGCGGTATTCCTCTTCCGTGCGGAGCCAGAGTTCCGGCGTCTGGACACTGTGCTCCAGCAGGAACAGGTTGGTAAAATCCCTTACAAAGCCCGTTTCTTTGGCCTCGATGGGCCGATTCAGCTGCTTCCATTCCCGGATATCGAAGCGGTAATAAAGGTTTCCTTCCGTTCCTCTCCGGGGGCTGACCTCTGTGATAGCGCTCCGGCGGACGGCGCTGCATTTCGTGACTTCGCCGTAGTACCGGACACCTGCCTGCGGGCCGAACACATACTGCGACTGGTAAAGGGCCACATAGCGGACAGGAAAATCACTGTCCTGCAGGCGCTCTGCGGGGATGTAATAAAAGCAGTCCTTCCGGCAAATATCCAGCTGCTGCAGGCTGCGCATGGTGCCGACGAGTACATCCCGCACGGCCCAGTCTACTGCTTTCAGCTTCGCTTCCAGTCGCTCCGAATGCAGGTCCATCCGCTGCCGCCTCCTCTCGTGAGCGCTCTTATCAAACAGCGCCCACATCCGACATCCCATAAATCAGTTTCATTATAGCATATCCTCCCTCTCCTTTTGGAGGATTCCATTCCCGCAGTTCAATTTTATCACCCTGCACAAAATTCCGCGATAAAATTTTACGTCTTCACTCTTTCAGGGCAGCACCGTCTGATCTCAAACAAGAAAAACGCAGCGGCATTCCATTCCATGCCGCTGCGTTTTCCATTTGAGAAATTCTGACAAATAAAGATCCGCTTTCCGCAGCCCCCAGCGTCCAGAAGACTGGGCACATATCACAGTCTGGGACGCTGATCCTTCTGTTTATTCTCTGGGCTGTCACAGGGGAAGGTCCGGCCCGGAGGCCAGATGGATAAAAGCACGCATCTCCCGGGTACAGCACTTGTCGCAGTGGTAGAACATCTGGCGGTACATGGTGAGCCGGAAGTCCGACACCTCCAGGATCCGCAGCCCCCCTCTTGCAGCGGACTCCGTCACCGCAAAATGGGGCAGCAGCGAAATGCCGGAGGAACGTTCCAACATTTTAATAATAAAGGCAGTGTCACTGATCTCCAGCGCCGGGGTCAGCTCGATCTGCCGGGAGGCCAGAAAGTTATCAAAGGTGTGGCGGTAGTTGGCATTGCGCTCTGTGAGGAAAAAGGGCTTGTCCAGCAGTTCCTCCACCCGGTAGGGGCCCGGGTGGCCCAGGTCCAAGCCCGGAGAGGCCACGAACACCACCTCCTCCGGCACCTCGTTGCACTTGTGCCAGCTGTTGGAGTAGCGAGGCTCATCCAGAATGCAGATCAGGTCCACATCCCCTCGCTCCATTTTTTCGATCAGTTCCTCCGGGGAGCCGGTGGTGACACGCAGGCTCACCCCGGGGTTTTCCCGTCGGAACTGCCGCATCAGCCCGGGCAGACGGAAAAAACAGAGAGACTCCAGAGTGCCGATGTGCAGGCATCCGTTCAGGTCCGTATCGTCACTCATGGCCTGACGGGCACTGTGGATGGTATCCAGAATGGAATGGGCGTATTCCAAGAAACGACGTCCCTGCGCAGTCAATATTACCCGCTTGCCCATGCGATCAAACAGCCGCACGCCCAATTCTTCTTCTAGTGCCTTGATCTGCACTGTCACGGCAGACTGGGAATAGCCCAGACTTTCCGCAGCCTTGGAAAAGCTCTGGAACTGGGCCGCACGGATCAAAGTGTTCAGCTGACGTACTTCCATGGCAAAGCTCCTTTACTATTAAGATTTTTAAACTATAAATTTATTTTTATGAATTTGAATCATGTGTATGTATATGTTAAACTAAATGTGTCAACACGTCAAGGTTTATTTTGACGTTTCAGAAAATCGGTCGAATGCTTTGATGGGAAAGAGAGCACCGCAGGGCACCTGACCGAGTGGAAAAAAGGAGGAAAATTCTCTATGGAAAAGAAAAAAGCGAAGCTCGGATTGCTGCCGAAGCTGCTCATCGCCATTGTGCTGGGCATCATCATCGGCCAGTTCTTCCCGGTGTGGTTCTGCCGCGTGGTCGTTACCGCATCTGGAATCTTCAGCTCATTCCTGAAGTTCATCATCCCTCTGATGATCGTGGCCTATGTTACCATGGGTATCGCTGATTTGAAGAGCGGCGCAGGCAAGCTGCTCATCATCACTGTGGCACTGGCCTACGGTTCCACCCTGATCGCTGGCTCTGCATCCTATCTGGTGTCTGTCAGCCTGTTCCCTAGCTTTATGAGCGAAGGTGCTCTGGAGCAGATCGCTGCAACTGCTGACAACTCTCTGGCCAGCTACCTCTCCATCTCCATCCCCCCGATCCTTGACACTCTCTCTGCTGTTGTTCTGGCCTTTGTGATGGGCCTGTGCCTGTCCACCCTGCGGGGCAAGACCATCGGCGATACCCTTTATAATGGCATGAAGGATTTCTCCGGCATCATCGATCAGGTCCTGCACTCTATCATCATCCCTCTGCTGCCCCTGTACGTCTGCGGCACCTTTATCGACATGACCAAGTCTGGCAAGACCTTTGCCATTCTGGGCATCCTGTGGAAGGTGTTCCTTGTGGTCATCATCATGCATCTGGTCTGCATCTTCCTGCAGTTCTGCGTTGCAGGTGCTGTGAGCCACAAGAGCCCCCTCAAGATGATCCGCAACCAGATCCCCGGCTACACCACCGCTCTGGGCACCCAATCCTCTGCTGCTACCATCCCTGTCAACCTGCAGTGTGCAGCTGCTGACGGCGTCAGCGAGCAGATCCGCAACTTCGTGGTTCCTCTGTGCGCCAACATCCACATGGCAGGCTCCATGATCACCATCACCGCCTGCGCTACCGCTGTCTGCCTGATGAACCAGCTGCCCATCAGCCTGAGCATCGTGGTGCCTTTCATCATGACTCTGGGCGTTGCCATGGTGGCTTCTCCCGGCGCTCCCGGCGGCTCCATCATGACCGCTCTGCCCTTCCTGTACATGATCTTTGGTGCTGAGGCCGGCGACCCCAATGGCCCCATCTGCGCTATCATGGTGGCCCTGTACATCACTCAGGACTCCTTCGGCACTGCCTGCAACGTTTCCGGCGACAACGCCATCGGCGTCATCGTGGAGACCATCTACCAGAAGTTTATCAACAAGAGCGGAGCCAAGGTCTGAAACGGTTTTCCGCCCAGACCTTCTGACTGACAGGAGTGATATCCCATGGCATTTATCAGTGTATTCGATGTTCTTGGTCCCAATATGATCGGACCCTCCAGCTCTCATACTGCCGGTGCGGAGATCATTGCCTATTTGGCCCAGAAGATGATTGCCCCGCCCTTAAAGCGGGTAGACTTCACCCTCTACGGCTCCTTTGCCAAGACCTATCACGGCCACGGCACCGACCGTGCGCTGCTGGGCGGTATCATGGGCTTCTCTGCCGATGATACCCGCATCCGGGACTCTTTCGCCATTGCCACCGAGCGGGGTCTGGCTTACAGCTTTACCCCCAACGAGACCGAGACCGACATCTACCCCAACACGGTGGATATCCGTATGGAGAACGAGGCCGGGCAGGTCATGACCGTGCGAGGCGAGTCTCTGGGCGGCGGCAAGGTCCGCATCGTGGGCATCAACGGCGTGGCAGTAGACTTCTCCGGTGAGTACAATGCCCTCATCGTGGTGCAGCGTGATAAGCCCGGCGTGGTGGCACATATCACCAAGATCCTCAGTGAGCGGGGCGTGAATATTGCCTTCATGCGTCTGTTCCGTGAAGGAAAGGGACACAAAGCCTATACCATCGTGGAATCGGACCAGCATCTGCCGGAGGGCGTAGCCCAGCTGCTACTGGAGAACCCCAATATCAACGACGTGATGATCGTGCAGCCGTAAGGAGGAGCAGACTGGATGAACATGGATTTTAACTCCGCAGAAAAGCTGCTGGAGCTGTGTGAGCAAAACCAGCTGCCTATTTCTGAAGTAATGCGTCAGCGTGAGTGCATTCTGGGCGAAATGCCCCGGGATGCCGCCGACCACCGCATGAACAAAGCATGGGAGATCATGCGGACCTCTGCCACTCAGCCCCTGAAAAAGCCCATCAAGTCCATGGGCGGACTCATTGGCGGCGAGGCCAAAAAGCTGGAGGCTCATTACGGTCGCAAAAAGAGCATCTGCGGTGACGTGCTGGGCAAGGCCATGATCTACGCTATGGCAGTGCTGGAGGTGAACGCCTCCATGGGGCTGATCGTGGCGGCTCCCACTGCAGGTTCTGCAGGCGTGGTGCCGGGCATGATGCTGGCCCTTCAGGAGTGCTACCGCATCTCCGACCAGCGCATCATAGACGCTCTGTACAACGCCGGTGCTGTGGGCTATCTGGCTATGCGAAATGCCACGGTGGCAGGTGCTGTAGGCGGCTGCCAGGCTGAGAAAGGGGGTGGGGCGGTGTACATGGCAGCCTCTGCAGCCGTGGAGCTCATGGGGGGTACCCCCCAGCAGTGTCTGGATGCAGCCTCTACCGTGCTGATGAACATGCTGGGTCTGGTATGTGACCCGGTGGGCGGTCTGGTGGAATACCCCTGCCAGAACCGCAACGCTGCCGGTGTAGCCAACGCCTTGGTGGCAGCGGAGATGGCCCTCAGCGGCATCCACCAGCTGATCCCCTTTGATCAAATGCTGGATACCATGTACACCGTGGGCCGCCACCTGCCCGCCGAACTGCGGGAGACCGCCTTGGGCGGCTGCGCTGCTACCCCTGCCGCCTGTGCCGCTTGCGGCCGCTGCGGCTAAAACAACCCCCAAGCCATGTAAAAGGGATTCACTGCTCAGCCTCGAGCAGTGGATCCCTTTTTGTGTTCTTTGCCATAGAACGATGCACAGAGGGTCCTATGTAAGCTGGGCGTATGCCTGGGCAGAGGTGAAGAAGCTGTGCCTTACACCTACACCACTCCGAAATGGGAGTACAATCCTCAGACTCTCCGCCGTGAAAAGATCGGCGTGGAAGAACGCACCGTAGAAGCAGCCTCTATGTTCGATGTGAATAAGGCTATCATGCAGGCGGCAGAGTTTGCCGCCACCCATGAGGGAATGTGTGCAGACTGCTACAAAGCCACCAGATTGAACGCAGCATAATAAAACTGCTCTATTTCGATGTCACTTGATTCTTGTATGATTCTATATTTCATGGTACACTTACAGTAGTAAGTTCTGAAAGCTCTCCTCTGTGAGCGGAAAGGAGCATTGCATGAAAGATTTGCAGTTTCCTGTTGGAATCTCGAATTTTGAAAAGATTCGAGAAGGCGGGTATTATTATATCGACAAGACCAATCTGATTTCTGAACTTCTTAGCGGTGGTATCGCTGAAGTAACATTGATCACTCGTCCTCGCCGTTTCGGAAAATCTCTCGGTATGAGCACTCTCGCAAATTTTCTTGACATCCGCAAAGACAGCAAGCAGATGTTTGAGGGATTGGCGATCTCCAAAAATACAGAGCTTTGCAAAAAATGGATGAACCAGTGTCCTGTGGTATTTTTCTCTTTCAAGGATACGGACGGTCTGACCTTTGAAAGTGCCTATGGAATGCTGTGCATGAAGCTGGCATTTGCATTTCAGGATTATCAGTTTCTTTTGGATGACGATGCTATTTCTGACGATGACAAAGGCATCTTTAAGCGGATTCTGGGACGCACTGCATCCATGGATGAAACAAAAAGCTGCTTTTTGCTGTTGACCCGGATGCTGGAAATCCATTTCAAAAAGTCGGCGGTCATCATTCTGGATGAGTATGATGTTCCCATTGCCAAAGCCAGCAGCAACGGATATTATTCGCAGATGCTGGATGTGATGCGGGCTATAATGAGCACCACGCTCAAAGACAACACCTCCCTCGACTTTGCTGTTGTTACCGGCTGCCTGAAAATTGCCAAAGAAAGCATCTTTACCGGGACGAACAATTTCGTTTCAGATACGATTCTTTCTCCCCGGTTGAGTGAATCCTTTGGTTTCACACAGGCAGATGTCGATCAAATGCTGAACGATGCTGGTCTTGAATCGCAGTCTGCTGAAATCAAGGCATGGTACGACGGTTATCATTTTGGCGATGCAGACATTTATTGCCCGTGGGATGTGATCAGTTATCTGCGGGATTTCCAGTATGGCGTAGCACAGAAGCCGAAAAGCTATTGGAAAAACACCAGTGATAACGCCATCATCCGTTCCTTCATCGACTATGCAGGCGACAATATCACCACAAAGCTCGAAACGCTGATGGCTGGCGGCTCCATCGTTCAGCATATTGAAGAAAACCTGACCTACGATTATCTGCACTCCTCGGAGGAAAATCTTTGGAGTGTGCTGTATCTGACGGGCTATCTGACCAAGGTGCGGGATAAGGATCTGACGGATTCGCTGCCGGATGGCTGCTCTGCGTTGATGATTCCCAATGCAGAGATTCGGGAAATTTTTGAAACCACTGTAAGCAAATGGTTTGACGACAGTGCAAAGGCATGGAACCGCAGCCTGTTGTTTGATGCAGTCTGGAGCGGAAACAACGAAGCTCTGACAAAAGAGATGACCAAGCTGCTGCGTATGACCATCAGCTACCACGACTACCGGGAGGATTTTTACCACGCTTTCCTTGCAGGCATCTTTACTGGTGCTGGCTATGTGGTAGAATCCAACAAAGAGCATGGCGAGGGGCGCAGCGATGTTGTTGTAAAGGACATCCGCAATGGCCGTGTGGCAATTTTTGAAGCCAAGTATGCCAAAACTCTGGATGCTCTGCCGGATGCCTGTGATACTGCCATTCAGCAGATCAATGACCGGATGTATGCAGCGGACTTCCGGGATGACTATGATGACATCCTCTGTTATGGCATCGCGTTCTTCAAAAAGCGCTGCATGGTAAGAAAAAAATAATTATCTACTGGGGGAGTGTCTTCGGATGCTCTCCCTTTACTTTTGCAGGGCAGTCCGTGTGGATTGTCCTGCTTCTTGATATAAGGAGAGGACAGATTATGACCTTTCATGCAATGACCGAACCCTACGAAGAGATCACGGTTTGCGGAAAGCCTGCGCTGTTCACCAGCATCCGCATCAAGAGGGATACTGTCCCGGATGGCCTGTACGCTTACGATGTTCGGCATGATGATGAGTGCCGGGGCATTCCTTGTGAGGTCGCACCCTTTGTGATGGTCAGCCACTGGGGTACTATCATCCTTGCAGAGCCGCTGGAACTGCCGGACGATGGGCGGCGATATATTGATGAGGATACCGACTGGAACTACGCGCCCTTGGATCATTAAGAAGTGGACTCCGAACGATCCTCGACCGATTCGGCGGTCATTCACATCTTGCTATGATTTCAAGGCTATGGCAGCATTACAAAAATGTCCGGGACACGCCGGAAGCCATGGCTGCTCCGAATGCCAATCCCAGACCCCCACACAGGTATTACGGTTATGAAAACAGTCGGCACTTACGTTACCCGTGAAGAAGCCGCGGCGGTTCGTGCTGAAATGATGAAACGCCCTGCCACACCATATCAGGATTCCGCTTCACTTTTGCATATCAAAAATCACGTAGGCACAAGAAAAAGCCGCTTACCTTTTCAGGTAAACGGCTTTACGTTTGGTGGAGAATTAGGGACTCGAACCCCAGACCCCCTGCGTGTGATGCAGGTGCTCTAACCAGCTGAGCTAATCCTCCGAATCGGAACGTGCTTATTATACCACTCCGTTGGTCCAAATGCAAGCCCAAATTTTCGTTTTTCGAAAAAAGTTTGAGCCGACAGCGCTTTCCGGTTGCTCTCCGGGGGCAGATGGTGTATACTGGGGTTGGAATTCTTCCGAAAGAGAGGTCTTTTTTATGATCACTGTACGCGGTATCATCACCTTGCTGGTGCTGGCTGTCCTGTTTGCACTGGCGGTGGTGTGGATCTCCCGGCAGGGCGGCTGGAAAGGCGAGGGCTGCGGAGGCAACTGTGCCTCCTGCCACCAGCACTGCGACACCCCCGAGAAGAAACACTGAGCACACGAATGCCCCCTGACCGGACGGTCAGGGGGCATTTTTGCGTCACAGCTCACCGTAGTGGGCGGCAAAGACCGCGATGGTGCTCAGCAGGTCGTCGTGGGCCTTCTGATAGGTGCTGTAACTGATGTTCAGCTTGTCCATCACCTCTTCCCGCCTCCGCCTTTCCATGTAGCGCAGCTGCAGGATGCTGCCCCGCAGGCCCGGATCCGCCTCGCGGTAATACTCCTCGGCCAGCTGGATGGCCCGCTTCCAACCCCAGTTGCAGGGGCCGTAGACCCAGTTTTTCTGCCCGCAGCGGCTGAGGGCCTCCTTCGTCTTCTTGCGCTGTTCCTGTGTCATGGCTTCCATCCCCTTTTTCCCTCAGCCCGCCGGGCCAAAGAAGCAGCGGTCGCGCTGCTCGACGGTCATCCCCAGCATCTTCGAGAGTTTTTCGGCCTCACTCACCTTGAATTCACTCTCATTTTCCAGCTTGCAGCGGAGGGTGTTGTTGGTGATGCCCAGAACATGGGCCACATGGCCCAGTTTCATGCCCTGGCTGCGGATGCAGTCGCGGATCATCATGGTATCGGTCATAGGCGTTTCTCCTTTCAGTTTTGCGCTCAAAGCGTTCCGTACAATCATTGGTTGTATTATATCTTTCAGTTGATTATTTGTCAACATTATTCGCAAAATAGTCCCTAAAAAGTTGATTTATAGTAAATTTTTTGCTATACTGTCCTCAGAACACCGAAAATCGTGCAAACCGCAGAGAAAGCGAGGTCCCATATGTCCGATACCGATCTATCCAGCCGCATCCGGCAGCGCCGGGAGCAGCTGAGCCTGTCACAGGAAGAGCTGGCCGCCCGGATGGGCTACCGCTCCAAATCCTCCATCACCAAGCTGGAAAAGGGCATCAACGACCTGCCCCGGGCCAAGCTCGAGGAGCTGGCCGCCGCTCTGGACACCACACCCGCGTGGCTCATGGGTCTCGCAGACCTGCCCTGCCCTCCGCCGGGTTTCGAGCCTCTGCCTGAGATGGCGCGGGTGCCTCTCGTAGGCTCCATCGCCTGCGGCACCCCCATCACCGCTGAGCAGAACATCGAGTGCTACATCGGCGTCCCCGCCGCGTGGCACGCCGACTTCGCCCTCACCTGCCACGGCAGCAGCATGGCCCCCACCATCTGCGACGGCGACATCGTCTGCATCCGCCGCCAGCCCGAGGTGGAGCAGGGCGAGATCGCCGCTGTCCGCATCGGCGAGGAAGCCACCCTCAAGCACTTCCACCGCCAGGGCGAGACCGTCATGCTGCTGGCCGACAACACCGCCGTCTGCCCGCCCATGGTATTCGCAGGCCCCCAGCTGGAAGAGATTCAAATCGAGGGCCGTGCCGTGGGCTTCTGCCGTGGCTTATAATAAGGAGGAGTCCCCATGTCTGCACCCGAAGAAATGACCCTCAAGGTCATCGCCCATATCCGCACCGCCTTCCCCACCAAGTTCGGCATCCCGCGCCAGAGCGGGCTGGTGGACAGCCTGCGGGGCGAGGTCATTTTTACCCCCGAATACCGCAATGCCGACGCCGTGCGCGGCCTCGAGGATTTCAGCCACATCTGGCTGGTGTGGCAGTTTTCCGGCGCGGTGCGGGACAGCTGGTCCCCCACCGTCCGGCCGCCCCGCCTCGGCGGCAACACCCGGATGGGCGTATTTGCCACCCGCTCGCCCTTCCGGCCCAATCCGCTGGGACTGTCCAGCGTCCAGCTGGAAGCCATCGAGCACCGGCCTGACGTCGGCCCCGTCCTCATCGTGCGGGGCGCCGACCTGATGGACGGCACCCCCATCTACGACATCAAGCCCTACATCCCCTACGCCGACTGCCACCCGGACGCCGCCGGGGGCTTCACGGCACAGACCCAGTTCCACCACCTGACCATGGTCTGCGACGCCGGCCTCTGGGCCAGAGTACCTGCCGACCAGCAGGCCGCTCTGCAGGGTGTGCTGGAAAACGACCCCCGCCCCTCCTACCAGCACGACCCGGAGCGGGTCTACGGCATGGAGTTCGGCGGGCTGGAAGTCCACTTCAAGGTGGACGGCGAGGTCCTGACCGTCACCGGCATCGACCGCCGCTGACGCCGGAGGGACAGTTATGGAGCTCCGAAACATCAACACCTTCCTTCATATCGCCGAGCTGCACAGCTTTTCCAGCGCTGCGCGGGAGCTGGGCTACTCTCAGTCGGCGGTATCGGCCCAGATCTCCCAGCTGGAAGCAGAGCTGGGTACGCCTCTCTTTGACCGGGTGGGCAAGACCGTCCGCCTCACCGACGCGGGCCAGACGTTCCAGAGCTATGCCCGCGCCCTTCTCATCACGGCCCAGCAGGCCAAGGCCGCGCTGCTGCCTGCCCGGGCCGTCAGCGGCACCCTGCGGGTGGCACTGGCCGATTCCGTATGCAGCACCTTCCTGCCCGACCTGCTGCAGCAGTTCCACGCCCTCTGCCCGCAGGTGGAGCTGGTGCTCCGCACCGCCACCGCCGACGAGATGCTGCGGCTGCTGAGCGCGAACCAAATCGACCTGGCCTACACCCTCGACCAGCCTCTGCTCCTGCCCAGCCTGACGCTGGCCGTCAATGTGCCGGAGCCGGTCTGCTTCGTGGCCCCCGCCGGGCATCCGCTGGCCGACAGGGCCGAAGTGCCGCTGGATGTTCTGGCTCAACAGGAATTTCTTCTCACAGAGCGGGGCATGAGCTACCGTGACGCCCTCGACCAGCGCCTCGCCGCCCGCGGGCTGTCTGTCCACCCCTACATCGAGCTGGGCAGCGCCTCGCTGCTCTGCCAGATGGTGGAGCGCGGGATGGGGTTCTCCTTCCTGCCCGAGTACATCGTCCGTCCTGCCCTCTCCGCCGGGCGTATCGCCCGCCTCCATGTCCCCGACTGCGCTGTCACCATGCACCGGCAGCTGTTCTATCACAAGGACAAATGGCTCACGCCCCAGATGAAAGCCTTTATTGAGCTGGTAAATCAATAAGCAAAAGCCCCGCACCACATCGAACGATGCAGTGCGGGGCTTCCTCTTTGTACTTTCGGTTCAGCTCAGCCGGTTCATCCGGACCGCTACATAGGGGTCCGGAAGCTTGAGTTCCTCGGCCAGGTCCTCTTCCGTGTCGTACTTGTCTGCCGCAAGGCCCACGAAAACGCTGCAGCTGTCGAAGCGTCCATCCGGCGAGAGAGCCGTTATCTTTGCCTCGCCATCGGCGACGGCAGTCACGACACCAGAAGCGTCCACAGTAGCGACGCCGGGATTGCTGCTGACCCATGTGATGGGTACATTCACGCCGTTCTCCACAGCGACAGACGCTGTGAGTGCCTCTTTGCTGCCCACCGTGCGGAGCAGCAGATCGCGCTTATTCAGAGTCACCTTGCCGACATCGCTGTTGACGGTAACGGCGCAACGCAGCGCCTGACCGTTGGTGGCCAGCGCCGTGATGGTGGTGGTGCCGGGCTTCTGGGCCGTGACAAGGCCCTCCGGATCCACCGTTGCCACCTCGGGGTTGCTGCTCATCCACTGGTAGGCATAGACAAAGGAGCCGCTCGTGTTGATGAGCTGCAGCTTCTGGCTGGGGTGGGCGTTGTTGTACTGGATAACGAGGTTGAGGGTGGTGTGGTCGAGGGCAGGCTTTTTGCTGGCCGCATCGCCGCTCTCCTTGCGGACAGTCACCTTGCAGGCAGCGCACTCGCCCCGGTCAGTGATGGCGGTGATCGTGGCCTCCCCGGCGTTGCGGCCGGTGACACGGCCATCGCCGTCCACGGTAGCCACGGCGGGGGGGGCGGCCCACCCCAAGGAGGAGGAGGAGGGAAGTGC